>ENA-ORNG01000294-ORNG01000294.1-human-gut-metagenome-genome-assembly--contig:-NODE-294-length-47565-cov-3.253841_pt1 | contig 47565 bp, 52 predicted proteins | sample MGYA00242113_ERZ509018 | MGnify/ENA primary metagenome ERZ509018 (study PRJEB26280, sample SAMEA2338711) | human gut metagenome | biome: human gut; feature: human-associated habitat; material: faeces... | reverse complement strand
CTTTAGCAGCTACAAATCCCAAAAGCGTTATGGATTTATCTGCCACTAATAGTTTATTACGTTTGCAGCCAGAAAATTCAAATGAAACTCCTATTGATAAATATATTCGATACAAATCTGATCATCAAGAGTGGATAAATGATACTATCCAATTTGGATTGAATGATCATGAACGATCTATTTTATGGAAATATTTATCTGATGCATATGGCTTGGCTGATAGTCAAGAAAAAATTATGAGATTAAGTATGGATAGTGAAGTAAGCGGATATAGTTTAAAAGAAGCAAATAAGTTGAGGAAATCTATCGCTAAGAAAGACCCTCAACTACAAGCCGCTGCAAAAGAGCAATTTTATGAGTATGGTAGAAAATTAGGGACAAGAGAAGTATTTCTTGATTATATATGGAATGTACTTTTTTCTATGTCCATGGGCTATTCTTTAAATGCTTAATTAACCTAAATTGTGAGGTACAAATATGATCAAATTTATTTGTTATTCTAAAAAAGGAAATAAAGTTGATTATTATACATGTGCTGATAGAAAAGAAGCTATAAAATTAATTCATAACATACCTTTTATAAAATATAAAAATATAGTTGTTAATGTAAATAATGAACAATTTAATTTTAATTCTTTTAGAGGACAACAATATTTTGGTTATAAATAATTACAACATGGTTTATTAAGTATGAAGCGTATAATAGGAATATTATATGGAAAAGTCTGTGGACCGTCTGATAAACGGGTGTGGAGATTATCTCTGCTAACAGGGGAAGCCTAAAGGCGAAAGCCCAAGGTAATCCTGTGAGGGTTTATATATGAAAAAACGTAAATATGGTTATATGCTCAAAGCCAAAAGAAAAGATAATCCACAATTATATAATGTTACGAAAACATTACCGTCTGTGGTGACGAACATAATCTTTTATATCCTTGTATTTGTTCTTGCTTAAAAGGTAGAAGAAACTCATTATATGGATGGCGTTTTCATTATATAAACTCTTGCAACGACTAAGTGGCTGGATTTTATCACCAGTCGAGCGCAGATCATCCCAACTGAAACAAGTGGATGATGATATAGTCTAGTCCCGAAGGAGTGAAAACAATGATTAAATGTAGTAAAGAATGTCTAGCTTGTTGTGATTTTTGTATCTATGTAATTCATGAATATTTTGAATTTCAAGGCAAAATGCACAAAGGTGGCCCAATTGGATGTTCATTATATACAGATCAAAAACATCAAGATATAGCAGAAGCTTGTTCTTATTGTGAAGATTTTCATTGTTTTCGTGCTTCTGAGAAATATAGCGAAAGCTAGGGTACTATCGTAGCCAATTGCATTCATACGCATACTCAATTATTGCCTTACAAGAACTTAATCTTAATTATTTTTATCCTCGTGTTTATTGGAATTGTGCTTGTTTATCTTGTGAAGCAATTGGATTAAAAGATAATGAAGATAATTCTGATAAATCTGTATCTAAAGACTATGGCGAAATTGCTAAGGCCATTTATAAAATGAAACAATCACATATTGATATTTATCCTCCTGATATCAATAAATCTAATAAGGATTTTACACCTGATGCTGAAAACAATATAATTTTATATGGATTATCTGGCATTGCAGGTATCAATAATGACATTTCTGATCAAATTATTAATAACAGACTATATGCATCTTTTAAAGATTTTTATTATAAAAATGCTTATTCGGAGTCTTTGATTAAAAAATCAAAAATGATTCAATTAATTAAAGCAGGCTGTTTTGACTGTTTTAATAAAAATCGTGTAGATATTATGAAATTATTTATTTTATATTCTACTGAAAAAAAAGAATCATTAACTATGGCTAATATTTCTAATATAATAAAATTAAATTTGCCAATTCCAAAATCGTTATTATCTCCTTATAATTTCATAAATTATGTATGCTCATCTAATTTTTTCTATAAAAATCATCCTAAATTTAAATCGAAAAAAATTTATTATTTGAATGAAAAAGCATTATCTTATTTTAATAATTATTGTATAGATAAATTAGAAGAAGAAAAAGACTATTTTTATGAAAATGATTTAACATTAGTAGTTGATACTAGTTTAAAAAAAATGTTTACACCAAATTTAAACCAACTAAAAGAATATATTAGCACTTCTGATTTTATACAACAATATAACAAAGCTGTAATGAGGCAAGAATTTCAATCTATATGTCCAATAACAGATGAAAATCATATGGCTTTTGAAGCTTGCTCTTATTATCCGTTTGGGCAGCATGAATTAGCTAATGTAAATTTTCAAAAATATAATTTATCAAAATTTACAGAGCTTCCATTGACTCCTGTTTTTATTGATAAAAGATATAAAAATAGACATTGGAAACAATATGAACTTTCTACAATATGCGGAGTATTAATAGATCGTGATGATAATCATTCAATTATTTCTATTTTAACACCTGAAAATATTGTAGTAAATTGTAAAATGAATAATGGAATTTTTGCTTTTTACAAAAGTCAAATTAGTGAAACAAAAAATGGCAAAAATATAATATTAGAAAAACCATGGTTAAAACGTGGGACATTATTAATATTATGTGGCTATAGACGAGGTTTAAATGATTTTGTGTGCAAACGATATAAAAACAGTATTTATCAACATCAAATTCAAAAAATCATTTCTGTGAATAATGAAACAGGAGATATCCAAACATTAAGTCATCGTTATGGATATGATAATAATGATAGCATAGAAACTGCATAATAAAAATATAAGTATAGACAAGTATGATATTATTTACTTGTCTATACTTATATTCTATTTAAAAAGCATAAAAAATATATATTTATATATTGATTTTTATAAAGAAATGATTTATAATGAAATTGATCAAATTGATTTTAAAAAAATTTATAATGTTGGAAAAAATCGTTTAAATTTATATATAACCAAAATCAAACAAGATTGCAAAAATATCCTATTTTATCCTACTTGCTTAGAATATGGTATCACTAATGATGCAGATATTTGTAAATTAACCAATTATTATTTGACTCCAAATGATCTAAAAAAAGATTTATATGGTGACAATCCTTATACAGTTTTAATAGACAAATTAAAATGGGGATTTTATAAATCAGATCAATTAATATTGTCAAATACACCTGCATTTATTAATACTTCTATTAGATGCAAATATGCATGTTTATTTATTTTAGAAGAGTGGGAAATAAATTATCAGCATACTAGAATGCCTACAAAATTAGTAAGAGAAATTTTAAAAGATATTGCTCCTGAAACAATGGAACATATTGTTTCAATATTAAGTCAGTGTAGTGATATATATTATGACCCAGATACTAAAAATTGTTCAAGACAGTCAACATATTTAGCCGAATTAAATATCACAAATAATATTAAATATAGATTAGCATCTCCGGTTAAAATGGAAATGAATTGGAAAAATTATGATACAATAGATAATTTTAAATGCACAGATGAGCAAATTAAAATTTTACAATTAGCTTGTACAGAAAGTGTTATGATGTTAAATGGACCTGCTGGCACTGGTAAAAGTTCATCTGAAAAAGCCTTGATTCGTATGTTAGATGATCATCATAAATCATATTTACTTTTAGCTCCAACTGGTATTGCAGCAAAAAAAATTACTGAGTATACAGGACGGCAAGCTTTTACAATTCATCGTTTTTTAACTTCATTATATGACAGTCAAGACCCCCCTATTTTTGATTTTGTTATTATTGATGAATTTTCTATGTGTGGTGTTAAATTAATTAGTACTTTATTAGATACCCTTCCTTCTGATTGCAAATTAATTTTTATTTGCGATGAATCACAATTATCTTCAATTTCTTGTGGCAACTTAGTACAAGATATTATTGATTCCAATCGAGTACCCACAGTTAATTTAACAAAAGTATTTCGATATGGTACTGGTGGTATTAGTACTGTAGCAACAGATATTAGACTTGGGAAAATAAGTGATATGACTATTCAATATCCTGATTTTCATTATATCCCAATTAATGATAATTGCACACAACAAGTTATAGATACTTATTTACAATGTTTAAAAAATTATAAACGTAATGATATTATGGTATTAGCGCCTTATAATATTGGACCTAAAGGAACATATATTATTAATAATATGTTGCAAGAAATTGTAAATAATGGGAAATTAACTGATTTTAAATACAATATTAATAAAATTCATGTAAATTTTAAAATTGGTGATAAAGTTCTTAACAATAAAAATACTTATGATCAAGAAGCTGCTGATTGGGACGATAATGGCAAATTAGTACCTATCAATACTTCTATTTCTATAGCAAATGGAGATATTGGTTATATTATTGATGAATATTCTAATGAATATACAAATGAATATTATTTATATGTTCAATTTAATAATGGTATAGCTGTTTATACACCAAAAGATATTACTAGATTAAATTTAGCTTATGCTATGTCTATTCATAAATCGCAAGGATCACAGGCTAAAGTTGTAATTTTATTAGTAGATAAATCGCATCAAAAGAATTTAAGTCGTAACTTATTGTATGTAGGTGCTTCACGTGCTGAAGAACAATTATATTTAATTTCAGATATTAATACCATTCAATCTGCTTTGCCAATTCAAGAAAACAAAACTAGATATACATGGTTAAAAAATCTATTAATTACTAACAATATTTAACAGTTTATGCTATAATTTACAAAAAATTTATAACTAATTAATATAATTGACAACTATATATGATATAATATATTAGAAATTAGATTATATCTAATTTCTAATATATTATATAAGGACTGATGCTATATTATACGAGTAATTAAACGTAATGGTAGCATTGTAGATTTTGACAAAGAAAAAATCATCAATGCAATATCAAAAGCTATGAAAGAAACACGAGGTAAAATTAGCAAACCTGATTTAAATTTAGTTATAAATAATGTCGCACATAAAATTAGATTATATAATACAAATATTCATGTCGAAGAAATACAAGATATTGTTGAGCGTGAATTAATGACAAGTGGTATGAAAGATATTGCTCAATCTTATATTAGATATAGATATTTGCATAATTTAGCACGTTCACAATATCAAGAATTAATAGATGCAATAGCAGACAAATTACAAGGCCGTTCTATTCAAAATCAAAATGCTAATATTGATGAAGAATCTTTTGGTGGTAAAATTGGGGAAGCTTCTGATATAATAATGCGTAAATACGCTTTAGATTATATTATTTCTCCAATGGCTAGAAATAATCATTTAAATAATGAAATTTATATTCATGATCTTAATGCATATGCTGTAGGCATGCATAATTGTCTATCTGTTCCTTTTGATGAATTATTAAAAAATGGATTTAATACAAGACAAACTGATGTACGCCCTGCCCAAAGTGTCAATACTGCTTTTCAACTTGTGGCTGTTATTTTTCAGCTTCAAAGTTTGCAACAATTTGGCGGTGTATCGGCAACTCATTTAGATTGGACTATGGTTCCCTATGTACGAAAAAGTTTTGCAAAGCATTTCAGGGATGGTGTTAAATATTTACAACCTTGGGATGACTATAATAGAGTTCCCTCAGAACTATCTTTTGACGACATTGAAGCAAACGATTCCCATAACAACAAAGCATATCATTATGCTATAGATATGACAGAAAAAGAAATTTATCAAGCTGTTGAAGGTATGTATCATAATTTGAATACTCTTCAATCACGTTCAGGTAATCAGTTACCTTTTACTTCTATAAATTATGGCACTTGCACTTTGCCAGAAGGAAGAATGATTATTAAAGCATTACTTGATACTTCCATTAAAGGAATTGGTAAACTACATAGAACCTCTATTTTTCCTTGTGGAATTTTTCAGTGTATGAAAGGTATAAATAGAAAACCAGGAGAACCAAACTATGATTTGTTTTTATTGGCTTTAAAATCAACCGCATTAAGACTTTATCCAAATTATGCAAATGTAGATTGGTCTGGTAACGCTGGATATGATGTTAATGACCCAAAAACTTATTTCAGCACCATAAACAAAACTGTGGCCTAATATAGTAATATATTATGGAAAAACCTATCTAAACAAGGAAACTCCTTATAATTTGGTTCTGTTATAAGGACAATCTTGTGTTAAATTACTTAATTATTTGCTCATAAAGTCACCAGAACAAATGTATACAACTGTTGTAATGAAAAACAAGTTAGTTGTAAAGGATATAAGTTAATCTATCTGGATTTAATTAAGTAATAAAACTAAACGACTATCGAACGGATAAATAAAGAGAAAAACTTTATTGAATAACCAAGTAGAGTACATTCAAGTGAATGGAAAAGATAGGAAACCAATAAAGGATAAAACAATATTGGTTTATGATATAGTCTGAACTATATGGTAACATATAGCAGTTTAATAAACGGCGTTATAGTAACGATGTAATGTGAACATTTTGGGGATGTAGAACCGCAAATGGTTGGGATATTAATGGTCTAGGGCAATTAAAAGATGGACGTGGCAACATCTGTCCTGTCACAATTATTATGCCTACTTTAGCTATGGAAGCTAATAGAGATGTAGAACAATTTATGTTTTTACTTGATACTAAAATCCATGAAGCCAAAGATATGTTAATTGAACGTTTTGAATGGATTGCTTCTCAAAATTCTGCTTCTGCAAAATTTATGTATGAAAATGGATTAATGGCAGGATATATTCCAGAAGAAGGAATTAGAAGTGCTTTAAAACATGGTACATTAGCTGTGGGCCAAATTGGATTAGCAGAAACGCTGCAAATTTTAATTGGCTGTGATCATACAACAGAAAAAGGAATGGAATTAGCCAAAAGAATTGAACAATTATTTAAAGATCGTTGTAATGAGTTTAAACAAGAATACAAATTAAACTTTGGTGTGTACTTTACTCCTGAATGTAATATATAGCATCTGTGGGAGCCAATGTAGCAATACATTGTGAAAAAATCGCTTAAAACGGTGAACCAAAAGGAATACCGTGCTAAATTTGTTGTTTGATTTTATAAAGAAAGAAAAGAAAATGAATCAATATTTAAAAGAATTACCCTATAATGCAAAACAAGTTAAAGGCGCTTTAAATTGGGTAACAATAGATGGCAAATTGTTTGGAATTGAAACTAGAACAATTCTTAATCGTAATACTGGGAAAAAATCAAAGCACAAACATTATGGTGAATATTTTCAATATACAACAACGATAAATAAACACAATGGTTATGTATATGCTCCCATTAAATTTATTAAAGAAAATAAGAAATATGAAATTAAACAATGTAGACTTCATATTATAATTGCCAAAACATTTATTCCAAATCCAAATAATCTTCCTATTGTGGGTCATAGAAATAACATAAAAAAAGATAATAGAGTTGATAATTTATATTGGACAACAGTAAAAGAAAATACACAAAAAGCCTATAATAATGGTTTAGCAATAAATGATAAAGGCTATAATGATTCACAATCTTTTCCTGTTGTAATGTTTAGTACTTATACTAATAAAGAGTTAGAGCGATATGGAAGTGCAAGAGAAGCACATCTAAAAACTAATATTGCATTAACTACAATATTGCGACAATGCAAATATAAAAAACCTGTAAGAAAGCCTTTTTATTTTCGTTTTCAATCAGACCCATCATTAATGTAGTTATTTATTATTATTCAATATAAATATAATACAAAAACAAAACAAAAAGTAATACTTATTTTTTAATCAAACAACAATAAATGTGTAGAGACTATCGAAATCCGATAAGGTAAAGTAGAGTAGCGAAAGCGAAAGAGCGATTACATACGAAAAGTATGATAAAAATATAGTCCAAATAAAATGGCAGAAAATCTATGTTACACATCAATGCAAAAATTTAAAGAAAAATATGGTATAATTCCAAATGTTTCTGATAAAGAATTCTTTACTAATTCTATTCATGTTCCTGTTTGGAAAGAAATGACACCTTTTGAGAAAATTAATATCGAGTCTCAATTAACAGGTTATTCTTCTGCTGGCTGCATTACTTATATAGAATTAGATGCAGGCGCAAAAAATAATATTGATGCTCTCGAAACTATTGTTAATTATGCTATGGATAAAGATATTCCATATTTTGCTATTAATGTACCTAACGATCAATGTATGAATTGTGGATATTGTGATGAAATGAATGACACCTGTCCTCAATGTAACAGTGATGATATTAAACGGCTTCGCCGTGTAACGGGGTTAGTCATTTGGATAAGCCCCTAAATGTCGTAAATTCATATTTTATAATATGAAGTTTCCTTAATTGGACCTTATTAGGGTCAGAAATCAAAAAATGATTAAGGAGGTATCAAGGGATGAAAAAAGAAAATTCAAATCTTGAGTTTCGGAAAATTAAATCATTAAATTATTTATATGAAATAAATGAAAACGGAACCATTTTTAGAAATGTGAAATCTAAAAAACAACTTAAAATTAAATTAGACAAACATCATTCTAAATATGGATATTATGTAACATTTGTACATTTGGGAGGGCGTAAAAATTCTAAAATTAAAAGATGTATGATTCATAAAATCGTGGCTGAATGCTGGCTAGGTGATTGCCCTGATAAAATGGAAGTAGATCATATTGACAAAAACGCACACAATAATGATTGGCACAATTTAAGATATGTTACAAAAAGCCAACAAATGAAAAATCGTGATCATACTAACATTAGTAAAAAAGGAAGCGAAAATTTACAAAAGGCCAGGGACAATCGTGCAATTTGTGTTACAATTATCAGCACAGAAGATCAAAAATTTTTTAACAGCAAAGCTGACTGCGCTAAATATTTAAGTAAAAAATATAATAAAACAATCCCACAAATTGCATGGAAACTTAGGAAAGAACGTAAGCATATTTATGATTATGATTTATTTTACCAAAATGCAGAGACTGGACACGACAACTCTAAGGAGTAAGGAACAGTCCGCCAAAAAGCGATTTAACAAATAACTACACTACAGCATTTAATAAAGGAAAACAACAAGAAGTTGAAATGAGAGTAAAGCATAAAAAATTTTTGGAGGAATAATGAATTATTCTGGTATTCAATTAGAAGATATAGCCAATGGACCAGGAATACGCACATCTTTATTTGTGTCTGGATGCCAATTTCATTGTCAAAATTGTTTTAATCAAGAAGCGCAAGATTATAATTATGGAAAACTATATACACAAGAAACCGAAGATTTAATTTTATCTTCTATGTCTAACTATACAACGGGTCTCTCCATTTTAGGTGGAGACCCGTTATGGCAAAATATAGATGGCATGGTAAAATTAATTTCTTTATGTAAAAAAGTCCATGAATTAAATAAAAATATATGGCTATGGTCTGGATTTACATGGGAATATATTTTCCCTACAAAAGCCAGATCGTTATCAAATGCTACTTTATTAGTTAGACAATCTTTAGTTAAAAATGTTGATGTTTTAGTTGATGGAGAATTTATAGAGTCAAAAAAAGATTTGACTTTAAAATTTAAAGGCTCATCTAACCAACGTATCATTCAAGTACAGCCTTCATTAAATCAAAACAAAATTGTTTTATATGAGGAATAAAATAGAATATAAAGTATTTGAAAATCATTTTGGGTCTGAAAAATTTTTATTTACTATTTCATCAGCACAAAATTTACCAAAACGTCATGATTTTATTTTTTATAAAGAAACTATTTACAAAGTATTATATTTAATATATAATTATGATGATAATGAATGTGATATTTATGTATGTGAAGCAATTAGAGATGATTTAGAATAAAGAAAGGACTTATATATTATCAATGGAAATTTATTTAAATCATATTGATGGCTGGGATGACGCAATAATTTCAATGTTTTTAAGTAAAAGAACTTTAACTCCTGATTTAGAAAAAAAAGTTAGAGAATTGATTAGAGATCATACTAATTCATCAGGTGATCTACATTTAAAAAATAAACAATTAACAGAATGGCTTGATACATTGTTTAAATGGGGCACAAAACATATGACTTTACTCCGTTTTATTGATCTTAGCTTTACAGTCTATGGATTGCATAGGGCGGGGCAAGATGATTTAGATGCTCACTCTATGCGTATGAATAATCGTATTATTCGTAGTTCAACACGTTTAGCAAATTTTTTTCATGGCGAAAAATCAGAATATTATCAAAATAAAATTCTTACCACAGACGAAGTTTTAGATTTTCTTAATATGAAAATGCCTGAAACTATTGAATATAAAGATCATACTTATATTAAAACTGTTAATGGATATATTCTAGAATCTGAGAAAGATAATAAAGATGTTAAACGTGGACTTTATATGCTATCCATCCCATCTAATTTCATTTTTCGTTGTCAATTAACAGAATTTGCTCATATCTATAAAGAACGCAATAAAAATAGTGGGGCAAATCCAGAGTTGAAATCAGCTATAGAAACAATGGCAGACTTATTAGAACAAAAAAGTAATTCTTATATCAATCGTAATTTATTATTAACTATTCCTAATTAATTAATTAAAATAAAAAGAGGTATATTATGAATATTAAAATGAAGCGTTTATCTGATACTGCAATTTATCCTACTTATGGCTCTGAAAAAGCTGCTTGCCTTGACTTATATGCTGATTTTAATCAAGACACAGTTAATACATTTAAAACGGTCCACTCAGATTTTGCGAATCTTATTGCAAAAAATGAAGAATTAAATATTTATGGAATTAAATTACCTCCTCATGCTACTATTAAAATTGGCTGCGGTTTTGCTTTTCAACCCCCAGAAGGTTATGCAGGTCTAATTTTAGCTCGTTCTGGATTATCTACCAAACAAGGGTTGCGTCCTGCTAATTGTGTAGGAGTATGTGACGAAGATTATACAGGAGAGTATATTATCCCATTACATAATGATAGCAATATTTCACAAACTATTTATCATGGGGATAGAATAGCACAACTAATGTTTATTCCTTATTATAAAGTCAATCTATTAGAAGTGGACGAATTAGATCAAACTCAGCGTGGAAGTAATGGATTTGGTTCCACAGGTAAATAAACAATGATTTATCCAACTATATATTTTAATATAAATGATGTTGATGATATTGAAATTGTAATTATTGATAGTAATTATCCTTCGCCAATTTTGTCTATGCAATTTGATAATTATTTAGAAGGCATAACAGCTTATGAAAGATTATTCAAAGCATTTTTTAAACAATATGATGAAGGTCATGCACAAGGATATAATAAAGGATATGATAATGGATATGATGATTGCGAAGATGATTTTTTAAATGCTTAAAAAGTAAAAAAAATAGGGATAGACTCAATTAAGAATCTATCCCTATTTTTTATTCAGACTGAACAGGTGTTAAAACAGCTGTTACAATATGATCAGCATCAGCTGTTACTTGTTGTGTAAATTCTTGATAATTATCAGCAGTAACACTTATACTATATTGTGCATCTATTTCATCCATTGGAAATATATTATCTGTACCTTCAAATGGTTCTATAGGTTCCTCATTTTGTGTTACTATAATTATATATTGTGCAGTAGGAGGATTGACTAAAACTTCTAAAATATGTCTTTCATGATATATTAATTCCTTATTTTCTTTAAGAGAGAAAAATCTTGCATCTAATTTTAATCCACATGAACTTTTAATAATTGATAACATAGGAATATCAGTATCAATACCAGTAGCAGTTAACACTTTAGACCCATCAACTTTAACAACTTCAAAAATATTCCCATCAAAAAATTGTCCACATGGAGTAACAATATTAGTCAAAGATTCATCATTATCAAAAATAGTAACAATGCCGTTTTTAACTTTCAATGTATCATGATCATATTTAAGGCCACCACAAAAATTAGGCATATTTCACACCTTCCTTATGATTGCGCATTAAACCGGCATTTCTTAGACTTGTTAATAAAGCATTTAAAGTAGTTTGTAACTGTTCCCCTTCAGTACCAGCAGGATTTGCAACTGCTACACCTTTTTTATTATCTACATATAACTTATTAACTGCATCATTATTATCTGTTGGAGTAGCAATATTAGAAATTTTATGATTATTTAAATCAAGATTATTTTCAATAACTACATCACCAGAACTACCGCCAATAGTGCCAACATTTTTTAAAGCTGCGCCTCCAAAACTTACCCCAGTACTATTAACAGTCATAGTTGTATTATTACCCTTGATTTCTACTGTATTCTCAATAACACGAACACTAGCAGTAGGACTATCATCAGTTTCGCTGGAAATAGTTACACCTTCAGCACTAAATCCAATACCAGCAGTTTTATTGCTATCAGCTAATTCAATGTTTAATGTTTCGTCGCCAGATAATACAGTACTAAGGTTAAACATTCCGCCATCAGCAGTAATATCATTACCACTTGTTCCACCTTTTAATGACGCCTGCTTTTTATTATAATCTACATTAAATGAAGTATCATCAACATAAAAACCACCATCAGGAGTAATTTTAAAAGCCATTATACCACTTACCTTTCTTATTCATTTTCTACCATTCCAATTCTAATCATCATATAATTACTAGAATGTGAATTAGTTAATAATAAAGTCGTACCATTTGTTTGTAATGTCCCTGTCAAATTTTGACTTGAATTACTCTCCCCATTATTACTTAAATATAATAAATAATTTTGTGCTACATTTGTATTATCAACTAAGCAATGAGCACAAAATACTTGAGAACAAGCAATAGGCAATGTAATAGTTGCTAATTCACTAGGTTTTAAAAAAGCATCCATTATATGATAATATGGAGCGTCTTTACCTGCTGTTCCTGGGGGCCCTTGTTCACCAGTTAAACCAATAGGTCCTTGAGGCCCAGTATTGCCTGTGTCACCTTTTGGCCCTTTAATATTTATCGGTGTTGGATTATCTAAACTGCCATCATTGGTCCAAGAAATTACGCCCTCTGTTGAAACTGATGGCGTAAATACAAAACCAGGAGAACCTTGTTCACCACGTGGGCCAGATTCGCCTATATCTCCTTTATCACCTTTAGGTAATACAAAATCAAACACAGCCTGATTTTCATTGCCACTATTTGTTACAGATGGATTGTCTCCTTTAGTCACAGACCCTACAGTAATAGTTGCAGCCGTTCCAGGATTTCCTTGCACACCTTGAATTCCTTGAGGTCCAGCTTCACCATCTTTGCCAGGAGTGCCTTGATATCCTTGTGGACCTTTAATATTCACTGGCTCAGGATTTTCTAATCCACCATTATTGGTCCATGATAATTCTCCATCTTCACTCACTATTGGAGTAAAAGTTGCACCAGTATATTCACCCGAAGTAATTTTATCAGCTATATCTTCTACTTTTTGCACATTATCTTTAAAATACTGTTCTAATTGATAAAAACTAGACGGCATAGGATTATAGGCATTATTTAAATCTATACTGTCTTTAATCCACAAATTAAATTTATCAGTATGATATACAGCTCCATTTTTATTAGTTCCTCTAAATTGAAAAACATATCTTCCATCATAAGGTAACATTTGTCTAGTTAAATCTACAGATAACATATTAGCATTGCGAGTCATAATGATAGAATTATATCTTTTTTCTGAAGGTATCTCTATGTCAATATTATATTCCCACGATTCGTCTTTATCTGTTACAGCAGCTAAAGTATGTACTAAATTATCATGTTGAAACATAATTTCTAGATCGCCAATAATTTGTACTTGTGTGCCACTAATTGTTATAACCATTATCTCACCTCTGTTTCAATATACAAAAGTGATCTTTATTCAGTAATTACATTTAATAATGCCTTAATTTTCTTTATTGCGTCTACAGCATAATTAGTTGTAGCTACTAAGAAAGAGCCTACAATAATTGTAGAATCAATAGTTTCTAAAGTTTCAGGAGCTAATTCTAAACCTATATAAGTTGCATATTGAGGAATTAAAGCAATAGTAATACTTAATAAAGCAATAGCAAAACCTAATACTACATATTTTATAGCACTGGTTGCAATTTTTTTCCAATCAAAAACATAACCTTCAATTTTGACATTTTTCCAAACACCTAATAAAATATTAGCTACATAAGCCATTAAAAATATAATTGCTCCGCAACCAACTTTTTCTAAATTAAATAATAAATTTGCAATATCAGTCATATGTAATCTCCTTAATTTAATAGTTTTAAACGATCAAACATTACACTAATTTGTTCTCTACTAACAGGATTAGTAGGATTCGTACCGTCTATAATTCCTTTATCATATGCTTTTTGCCAAGATGCTTGCGCCCAACTAGACAAATCAGGAGTTGTATATTTAGAAGAATTAGAATCATCTAAAGCAGGTGCGTCAGAATCATTCATATTAGAGTCAGATGAATTTTGATTAAAATTTGGTAAAATACCAGTATTCATATATTTCTGAACATCTTCCCTATAATCATCCATTGTTTTACCATGCAATGGAAACCAATGTCCTACATCTGCATGATTACTTGCAATACCTTTTTGGTACCCCTCTGCATGAGACAAAACGTTATTCTCTGTTACAGTTTTTACCTTTGATTTGGCTAGAATATATCCACAAGTATAAATTGCTTTCCTATACACATCTTCAAAATAAGATTGATTTTTATCTACACTATATTTAACAAAAGAATTTTCTCGATTTTGCAAAGCATGTAATGTATCTTTTCCAACAATACCATCAGCACTTAACTTTTGTGATTGTTGAAATTTAATGACTGCATTTTTAGTGCCACTACCAAAAATGCCATCTATACCATTAGTATCATATCCTCTAGCATCTAATTCTTGTTGTACAGCCTTAACCGCAAAAGTAGTATTATTTTTCCCATTTTGCGATAAATTATACCAATTAGCATCTAAAAATCGTGCATCTTCTGGCTCACAAATTTCAATACCTACATGTGTATTATTACCTGTTCCACCACAATGCCAACTTCTAATACCAATATCTAAACATTGATATATACCAGTATCATCTATAATAAATTCTGCTTCTGCTTCACAGCTAGATTTATTCCAATTAGACAAAAAAGAATTTGCTTGTGCTCCTGGTGTACCAGTACTATGTTGTACTACACCTGTTTTATTTTTAGACTTATGTGCTTTTTGACGAGGATTATTTGTTAAAAATCGAGTTGTAATTGATAAAGACTTTTGGCTATCTTGTGAATTATCATTAGTACTATCCGTTATGTTTTTTTTTACATAGATCAAAAATAAATTTTGTGATTTTTCTTTTCCTTGAATATATTCGCCGTCACCATAATAATTTACTTTGCCTCCGCCATCACCCATAATTAAACTATCTAATCCTTTATTAAAAAGATAATCTCTTAATTTTTCAGGTGTTTTAGCATCAGAAGTACCGTCTTTACTGGCATAAAGTACCAATTCATTACCCCTAATACCAATTGCTGTTCTTCCTCTTGTTCCGCTTACATCACTATTATAATGAGGTTTAGTTACTTTTGCTCCATTAACAATTAGATGACAGCAAGCATAATGATTTGCATAATTAGCACTATTTGTAGGTACAATTAACATTTTAAAATCATTGGGAGTATTCCATGCATATCCCCAATATGTATCTGTAGATTTTGCATATACTACATTATTTGCTTTAAAATGACATGTAGGTTTCCAATTAGTATTATAAAAATTACCTGTAACAGCATATAAATCATATTGACTATTTGATTTATTTTTGATAATATTTTGAATTGTCAGCTTTGATGTGTTTTGATATAATTCGATTTTTTCAATTGAATTAAAAGGTATATATTTAATTTTTTCCATATTTTCACCATCTATCTTGTCCAGCTTACTTGTACAGTTAAATCTATGGTTGGTGCAGAAGAAGTGCATCGAAATTTTACTTGATCTGTTAAAGACTCAATTCCATAATTAGGATTTAATAAAGTATATGCCTTATCTTGTTTTTTCATATTGTCTATATCGCCTGTTAATATTTTTAAACAAAAAGGTATATCATTAGGTGTAATTCCTGGTAAAGATACAGTTTGTTCTAAATCTGACCAACCCGCAGCAGTTAAAGTTAATTGGTAAGGTCCAAAAATTTCCCCAGTTTTCCAGTCTGATACCTGTTCTTGTGTAGTATATGGATAAAGAGGAACTAATGTTCCATCATTAGTTTTAATTGTAAGTGTAGCTCCTAAATTTGAAGGCATATTAAGTTCCTCCTTCCTTAAACAATAATCTTACCTGAATTTCTGTTTTTGGCAAACTATATAATCTAGTTAAAATCAAACTGTTTTCAGTTACTTGAAATTGAGAAATAGTGCCATAAGCATCCTGAGCATTTTGATCTCCATTTAATAAATACATTTCTACTGGCGATTGTACTTGTTTATTTGTTGGTGTAATACTAATTGTTTGAATATTTTCAGTAGTAACAGGAATTGTTACATCAAGAGTTGAATATTTTAAAGCTATATCATTATCTACAATACCTTGCATACCTGTCGCTAAAAACAAATCAACATAATTATTAACACTTTGTAAATATGATAATCTAAAATTAATAGACATATATTAATATTCAACTCCTTTCTATTGTATTAAAATTTGTATAGGCAAATAATCTGTATTATTTGTAGGTACTTCTGTGATTGTAAATATAGCTGTATTATTTTGAATACTTAGGGATAATAAATTATAATAATACTGCTGACTTTCTGTAATATTAAAAGTTGGCTTTACTATAACTTTTGTTGCTGTTGAAATAACATCATTAGTATAAGTATATTGATAATTGCTCCATTGGTTAGGATATATATTAATTTGATCTATAATCAGAGGTTTCGCATAATTTTCTCGTCCATTCACCCATGTAAATACAGTATTTGGGTACATTTCTTCCCAAGTTTTGGAAACAGCATCATATCTTACAAATTGCCCATATATAGGATCAGATGTAGTCAACTCTAATGGATTAACACTTGTTTTAAACCATATAGAATTTTGAGTAGGTGTTTTTGTATAATCAGTTCCAACTACAATATATCCTTTATCTATTTTTAAAAATAATAACCATATACTATCATTTGTAGTTGGCTCAACACCTGCATTATTTTTTAATGCTACATAAATATTGTCTTTATATACAACTAAATCATTGGTGCTATAAGTGGTGCTACCATTCCAATCATATTGCATAACCACATCAATACCAGGAGCACCTTGTTCACCTTTTAAACCAATTAATAACCAATATGTATCATCATTTGGAGCTGTCCCAATAGGAGGCTTTTGAATAGCTAAATAAACTAAATCATTATATATTACAAAATTATTAATTTCATATTCTTGACTATCATTATATGTACCTATTCTTTTCAAATTATTAATTAAGTTATACCATTTTTGAGCCTGTGTAGATAAGAAAACAATAACACCTTGATAATATCTATCTTCAATATCATATAAAGCATTAGTCATAATATTAATAGTTTCAGCTATATAAGCTTTGCCATTTAATTGTAATTTATTTTGATTTAATATTTTTATAGCCTCTTGAAAATTAGCATTTAACATATAATTATTAAATTGATTTCTTAATGTAACATCTGGAATTTGTATATCTTGATAATGTAACCAAGGCAAAGTATTAGGATTTGGCAAGAAAATCACCTCCTTTTCTTTTTATTCTTATTAATTAACCAATAGCGCACCAGCTATATACAGCACCTTGATTATTAGTACCTTGTATATTACCATCTAATGTAATTTTATTTTTTTCAAATGTAATTTTTGCATTTTGTATTGATGATACTACACCACTACCTGTCTGAACTAATCCAAATAAATTAGGATTGGTATATATGCCAATACAATAAGTGTAATTATATGCCTGTAAATTATATAACAAAATAAATAATTTTGGATTTAATAATTTAGTATATATACTTTTTAAATTTTTACCATCACCAGTATATTGACCAAAATCCATGAAAGTTGATGTAATATCAAATGAATTATGATTTATATCACTATATCCTTCAATAAATTTTTGTTCAGTATATACACTATTATCTGAGGACACATAATATTGCGCTGTAAAATCATTAGGTAATATTATTGTTGGAACATAAGAAAATTGATTTGTTACAGCATAATCATTAATACTACCACTTTGAGCAAGAACAAAATATACGCTATTTGCCAGTGATTGAACACAACTTCGTGTCCAATAATTATAGTCTGTTCTTTTTCTTTTATTTTGTGCATCTGTAGTAAAATAATCTAATATTGCAGCCGCAGTACTATTAGAATTATCTCCTAATTCTTTTGTGTCTAAAGGAAAAACTTTTGCTGACAAACCATTTTCTAATATATTCGGGGTATATGATGTGCCACTAGTCATATAAGGAACCTTAACTTGAATTAAATTATTGGCAATTTGTTCTTCATATCTATTTACATAACCATTCATTGTGGTCATAATAGTACTATTTGCCAAAGTATTTGTCGAAGTATTATTCCAATATAATTCTTCAACTTCATTTTGCATCCATAACCAAATACCATTGTTGAAACTAGAATCATAAATCTCAGGAGCCGGATTTCCTTTGTGTACAACAATATGATCAACTAATTTATTATCAAATGGTATCTTTACAATGTCGCCAACTTGAACAGTAGACAAATCAATATTATATGGAGTATATTTATTTTGTGTTTTGCTATACAATACACTATTACTTAACAAATTTAAAGCATTTAAAACATTTCCGCCAAAAATTGGAGGCGCAGATACAGCTTCAGATAAAGTATTGGGCCAATATTTTTGATCTTTAGTTTCATCTGATAATTGAATAACATGACCAATAGTACCTATATCTGCTGGCTCTTTATAATAAATATAAATTCTTTTTGTGTCTAAACAATTAATTTCTAAAGTATTATATCCTGTGGGTAAATCAACTACATATATTTTATTTTGCTGCCCTGAAACTGTATTATTAATAATTGAAATAGGAGCGCCATTAACACTTACAGTCGTTTGAATATTAGACACATTTGAACTTAATGTTACAGTATAAGTAATATCTTCTGCAATTGTGCCAAGATCAGAATCACTTCCAGAAATTGTAGCTGATGTTACAGTCCCGTCATCATTTAATAAACCAGAAATTACCATAGCAGGTATGTATATATATCCTGTTGTTGTGACAGTTGCAGTATTCAACAATCCTGAATTATTAACATAATATGAGGTCATATTGTTATTATTTAGAGGGGACCTAAGCCAATAATTTTGTGATTGATAACCAGTTTCAAAAAACATTACAGGAGAATTAGCACTATAATAATCTAATATACTTCCTTCTGCAACTACTGACTGAGTACTTAAATTAGAAACTACTTCATGACCACTTAATGGAAATAAATGACAACTTAACCCATTGTCTAATATATTTGCTATTGCTGTATTATTACCACTAGCATATGGAATTTTTACATTATGAGTAGCAGCTTGAATAGAAGAATCTAACTTAGTAGTAAAATATTCTTCTAATTTATTCATAATAGCACTATCAGGCAGTGTATTAATTTGTGTTCCATTCCATGCACCTGACACAATATCAGGGCCTATTGTACCCACTAGCCAAGTTCCATTACAAGAATTATTGTATATATTAGTATTTGGGTTGCCTTGATGAACCACAACCCAATTTCTTAAAAATTGTGTATGTTTTAATTTAACAATATCTCCAATTTGATAGTCACTAAATAATTTAGACATTATGTCACCTCTGTATTATAACTTAATTGTATAGTAACACTATACATCCCCCCCCCAAGTACCAGTCAATAAAGTACCTGTTTCATTATATACTTGTTTTCCTAAACGTATATCATTTTCATTTGCTGGATTATCTAATGGCAATAAAAAATAATATTTAGTTGGATTTCCTGCTGTATTAAACCATAAACCTCCAACATCTTGAGCTGAAGGTTGTATATTTTGTATTGGATAAGTTGTAGCTTCTAATGTAACAATTAATTTCCAATATTCTGAATTTAAACTAGGAACTTCTCCTTGACTTTCTTGTATAGCTTGCCATAAATTACCATCATAAGTCACAGCTGTATTTACACTATATTGAGTATTCTGATTCCAAGCATATCTATAATTTAATCCTTCTCCTGATATGCCTTGAATTCCCTGCATAGTCAGTACTCTCCAATATCCTGTATTAGTTGGTACTGTACCAACAGGAGGGGTTGCAGTAGCAATATACAATTGAGTGATACCATTTACTGTGTAAGTCACCATATTATATATTGTATAAGAAGAACCAGAGTTCCAAGTTCCTATATATTCAAAACGTTCAATTTCATTAATCCAAGCAGTTTGTTTTTCTTCAATAACTGGTTGCACATCAGTTTTGTAAAATCTTTCTACAGCTTGAATAGCTTGTGTCATTTTATTTAAATCAACAGCTTGAATAATTTTTTGTGAAGCAGACGGAATTTGGCTAAATATTTGATTTGCTAATGTTTGGTTCCCAGAATTCATAGCATCCATATATTGTTTAACCAATGGGCCATCAGACGCTAACATATCTAGCATTTGAGTAAAAGAATCTAAATTATCTGGAAAATTAGACAAATTTAAATCTGGATAAAGAATACTGATATTTGGTCACTCCTTTCTTTTTATGTATAATGTTTTACAATTGTAGGAGTAGATGGGTAAAATTTAATCATGGTAATATTCATATTATCATTTGGAGCCAAACCGAAATTTATAGATTTAATAATATATTGATCTAATTTATTATCTCTATGAGTTGTGTATGACACTTTAATATTAACATCCATCCAAGCCACAGGAACACAAGTTAATTGTATATTATTATTCATATTTGTATGTAACCATAACTCATATTCAGCTCTTTGTTGAGCTAAATCATCACTTAAACAGTTTTCATATTCTCCATCATACAATGGTAATCTAATACGCCCTACTGTTCCATCTACATAAAATGGACTATCACTATTTGTATCTTCTGCAAAACCATAAGCTTGTAAATGCCCCAACCAATTCCAATAAGTATTTTTATATTGTACACAAAAATAAATATCTCCTTCTTCCGCTTGTATAACGGCAGAAGTTGTACCATCACTTAATCTAATTGGTAAAGAGGCTAAATTATTAATTTTTAAATTCATATTGGTATAACCTGGGTTGTCTGTTAAAGTAAAACCATAAATTAAATCTTCGGTATAAGAAGTTACATCAGCTATAGTTAAATTAATAGTATCTCCTGATACAGTATTGGTTTCTGAATAATGATCAGGGTCATGAGTTCTTCCAAATACTTCTATACTATTTTTTACATTTTGGAAATCTACATCTATTTGTTCTGAAATTACAATATGCTGCCAAACAGTATCATCAATTAATATAGGGTCGTTTTCTCCATTGGGGATTAGTTTGTAATAAAAAGTACCTTCTAAATCAAAATACATTTCATAATCAGGATAAATATCTCTTAGCCCAGTTAATAAATCATATACAGTCGAGCCTATATTAAATTCTAAATCATTAGGTATTGTACCGGGGCTTGGAGCTTCTTCTACTACATATTTAGTAAATCCAGCAAGAGCTAAAGTATCTATAATAGCTTGGCGAATATTTTCACCAGCTTTAAAAACAGTTGTAACACCCTTTAAAAATCCGTTTCTAACGCCAGTTAATTTTGCCATTAAATCTAATAAACTTAAAGATAAAGTATTAGTTTCTATATCATATTGGTAATTGGGCGCATCTATAATATACATACCACAATTAGTCCATTCAATATCTCCGCTCCCAAAACTTTGTACTCCAACCCATAACCTAATATATTTATCAAGCCAAATTTTACCGCCTGATTGAACATCAAAACTGCCATCTGTAACTACAAAAACAATACTTGCAGTTCTCCTAATATCTGAATTTGCATCAATAGTAATAGAGCCAGATGTGGCAATGCCTTCTAAATTATCCACTGTTTGATATTGATAATTTAGTAACTCTAATCTTACATATCTATTTTGTACACTTTGCATTACAGTACGTAATTGCTCAGTAGTAATATTTAATGTTGGCATATCAACACCTCATTAACCTGGTTCATCTAAAATGCCATTCATATACAAATCTTGCTGACTTGTTCCGTCACCAATTTGAGTCCAAGAAAATTGAATTTGTGGCACAGCCATTCCAGACCCATTTTTATAAGTCATTTGTACATTGTCTACAATAAAGCAAAGCCAAAAATTACCATTCCAATCTTTTAAAATCTTGGCTTTTTTATTGGTTAAGAAATTTTTTAAAATCTCTTTTTTCTCTACTATAGCAGTTGGATTGATCATGTGTGTTTCAGTAAAATCATCGTTTAAAATTGTAGCTGTAACAGTACCACTTTCATAACTAGTTAACCCATTAGCTACTATAATAGGATATTGTCTGCCCAATGGCATAAAGGTCCCTACTTGCTGATTTCTAGCATTGCTACCATATTGTACATCATATAAAAATTTATAAATAGAATCAAAGTCGCCAATAAAAACACCATTAAATTTAGACAAGATTTGATTTATAATATAATCGCCTTCAATATCATTTAAAATTGGTACTAAAGCGTATTCATACTCTACATTGCAAGCATTTAATCTATCAATAAATAGGAAATTTAAATCCTCTACTTTAGAGATTGGTACAGTTTCCAAAGTAATCCAATCAAAAGTCCCTTTAATTCTTCTTTTAATTTTTACTCCACTAATTTGATCTATTAAAAAGTCTACATTCCCTGCATTAATATTGCCATCAAAATCTGCATTCATAATAGTATCATAATCCCAATCTACAGGAATTGTTGTATTAAATTCAAGATCAGTCTTTTTTGTAACATTAAAATGATCAAAAATAGCATTAGTCAAAGTAGTAGTTGTAATATTATCTACTTGTGAAGGAGCTGAATTTAAAGCATCAGGTCCAGAAAAAGGATGATATCCAATAAATTGAAACATTATATCACTCCTTTTATACTTTTGCTAGTTGTAATTGATATATATTATTTATTCTAGTCATCCATACATTATAATATTCTGTATCTGGCAAAATATCAATATAATTACTAAAAATGTAATAAGAAGTATTTTGTATTGATTCTACATAAATTTCTATATAAGATTGCAAATCACTAGATTCTACAGTTTCATATCCTTGCATATAATACAAACTAATTTTTTGTCCTGCTGTATTAATAAATTCTAATAATTTAGCATATGGTGTTGGTTTTCTAAACCAAATTCTAGTAGTCATATTACCAGATATATTATATCCATTATCCCATTTTACCCATGAATCAGGGTCAGTTAAATCTACCTCTTTATCATCTATATATGTTGGGGGGTCAGGGTTACTAGTTCCTTCAATTAATACAATATTAGATCGTACAGAAATATATCCTTCATCACAATTATTAGTTAATTCTACTAAAGTAAATAAATCTGGTCTGATATATTGTGTAGTCAAATTAATTAATCCAGTAGTAATTACAGTATTATTAATAGTAGTACCAATAATTTCTATTTTATAAGAAGTCGCATTTTCAAAACCAGATACTAAATAACTACCAGTAAATGGAGGGGTTCCATCTAACACATATTGCAAACCAGAAGTTGATAATAATACATCAGAATTATTATACAAATTAACAATATAACTATTAATTTTTTCGCCTTCGGTTTGAGTATATGAAAATTCAAAATTATAGACAGTATTTTGAATGATATTATTAGCAGGAAGATTAGTAAAAGTTATAACAGGAGTTGTATAACACCAAAATTGTATTGGGATGGATGCAGGAGATTCATTACCTTCTGCATCAAATACTGTTATAGTTGCAGTATAATATGTATTATTTGTTAATTCATCAGCATTAACAATATGCTCATATTTAAAGCTTTCTTGTTTTTCCTCATAAACAATTTGATTGTCTGTTTGGGTTCTGATCACTAATTTATTTGCTATAATTTGTGCAGTTGTTCCAGCAATGGCAAAAGTAAATATTTGTTCGTTATGAGCATCAAAAGCAGCGACATTTAATAGAGTTGGCCTAGTCAAAGTATTTGCCATTCAATCACCTCTATTTTAATATGCTATAATATAATTTACACTTGACGTAAAAGCAGATGTAGCATAAAATCTAACATACCCTGCGAAACTTTGTATATTTTCCAATTTATTCCAATCTGTTAACTGAGAAGATTGATTAGTCCATTGTGGATAAACATTAGGCACATCATTTTCAGTCATATCACTGATTGTTACTTGAAAATAATATTGTTCCCCTGATTGTACCCATCCACTATTTGTTAAACTACCACTAAATTTTCTAATAAATCCATCTCTGCCAGCTGGACCTTGTGGACCCTGTGGACCAACATCTCCTTGCTCTCCTTGAGGACCAATATCTCCTTTAGGTCCTTTGATATTGACAGTAGATGGATTCTCTAAATCTCCATTATTGGTCCAACTTAAATCACCTGCTGCATTAACAGACGGAGTAAAATAAGGACCAGTATCACCCTTTGCTCCTTGTGGACCTTGTTCACCTTGTAATCCACGCTCACCTTGTACACCTTGAGGGCCAGTATTACCTTGTGGACCCTGTGGACCAACATCTCCTTGCTCTCCTTGAGGACCAATATCTCCTTTAGGTCCTTTGATATTGACAGTAGATGGATTCTCTAAATCTCCATTATTGGTCCAACTTAAATCACCTGCTGCATTAACAGACGGAGTAAAATAAGGACCAGTATCACCCTTTGCTCCTTGTGGACCTTGTTCACCTTGTAATCCACGCTCACCTTGTACACCTTGAGGGCCAGTATTACCTTGTGGACCCTTAATATTAACAGGTGTGGGGTTAGACAGACCCTTATCATTTGTCCATGATATTATACCCTCAGAAGAAACAAAAGGAATAAAAGTTGCTCCATCACCTGTTCCTCCTCCTTCAGCTCCAGGTATAAAAAACCATGCCAAATTTTGATTCCCTTGTGGAACAATTACTTTGACTAGTTGACCATTTCTAGGTAATATTTGACCATAAGATTTTATTGCATGAGTTAACCCATTATATTTAACATTATATTTACCATTTTCTGCACTTGAAACAATTACACCATCATAAATTTTTGTGGTGCGATATTTTATAGCATTATTAGTCATAAAAGAAATGCCTTTTATGATCTCATGAATTACTCTATCATATTCTGACATTTCATTACTCCTTATATAATCATATAATAGGTAGAAATTATATACTTCTACCTATTATATATATTTTAATAAGCACCTTGAGCTTGAATAATTGCACGACCAAAATTATTTTTCAAATAATTTACAAATCCAGCACCATCATTTACATTGGGTAAATTAGGTGCAAATTTATCAATTGTAATTAATGTATTTCCATTTGAATTTTTATTACTAAAATCTTTAGGATTTATACTGCCCCAACTCCATAAATTTCGTGTAATATCAGCCGGTAAAATTCCATCTCCACGATTTAATACTCTCATTTCTGGTCCTTGTTCACCAACTAATGATAAACCGCCTGGGGCTGATAAAGTACCCAATGCATGTTTCCAATTGGGATTAGGGTCTTTTCCTCCATAAACTTCATCGACTTTTTGATTACGATAATCTTCAATTTTATTAAGAACAGACTGTGAAGCTCCTTGCTTTTTTAAATCATTATAAGCTTGTGAATAATCAATAGATGGGTCATATCCAGGAATGTAACCAGACGTATCATCATCTTTATAATTATCTGGGTCACTCCCAACACTTTCCATAAAATCTTTTTGAGAACCACCACTAGATGAACCGCCGCTACCGCCACCAGAACTTGATCCCCATGGAGATTTATTACCACCAGCCAAAATATCCCATTTGTTTCCTTTAGAGCCACTAGCATAGCCCATATTTGCCATATTTTGTGCTCTAGTAAGTCGAGCCATTAATGCTTCATATTGAGATACATAAGTTTCAAGATTAGAGAGCCGTGTCATCCAATTATTACCCTCTAAACTAATACCTAATTGTTGTTCAATTAATAGCCGTTCTTGTTCTTTTTGATAATTATCAACAACACTAGACCATTGTTCTTTATATAATTCCCAATATTGAATCTGTTGATCTATAGAAGCAATCGCTTGATTTTTTAACTGCTCAAGATTAGAGACTTCCTGTCTAAGAGCTTCCTCTCGTTCATAAGCTTCTAAGTCAGCTTGTGCCTGAGAAATTTCATCAATGTCTTGAATATATTGAAAACGACCATCTTTATAAACCATTACATTAGTCTGTTTAGCACGAGCTAAAGCATCTTGTAATTGTTCTAATTGAATTTGTCTTTCAATTTCATCATTTTGTTTTTCTAAGGCAGAAATTTTATCATCCCAGTATTGCTCTTCAAATTCTTTTTGCTTTTCTAATGCAGTAATTTGTTCATCAATACGATCTGTCATATAACTAAAGAATGATTCATAAATAGATTTTTGTTCTTCTAATCTATCTATAGTATCTTGCATAGATTTTTCCCATGCTTCTTTAGCCTTGTCAGCTGCCTCTTGTGAAGCTTGCTCTATATCATTATATATATCTTTGATTTGATTACCATAATCATACCAGAGATGTTTTAATTCACGTATTTGCTCGGATTCTTCAGAATAGCCCTTGTCACGATATACTTGTATCAAAGCTAGAATTTTTTCTTGCGCATTTTTAAAAATTTCTACTCTTTGATTTTGAATATCTTTATATTTACTTAATTCTTCTTGACTTTCAGAGGGGTCCTCTGGTAAATCTTGCTCTAAAAACCATGCTCGATCATCTAAAAGCTCTAATTCCTCTTTTAAAAGATCAATTTCTGTTTTTATTTTCTGTGTTGTGCGTGAAGAAGTTGAACTACTTGGAGTTTTTGATAATGTAGTATCAGCAACATAACCCAAACGATCAGATTTGTCCACAGCTGCTTGTAAATCAGACTGAGCCTTTTCTAAATTGCGTAATGTCAACCATGCAGTATGTCGCTGTGCATAATCTGCTTCATTTGCTCCTCCAAGTTCTGCTAATTGACTATATACACTTTTATATGCTTCTATTAATAGCGCTAATTGATCTAATGATTGTTGTACCATGTTTTTATTAGATTCCATGATACGTCCATCAGCAGTAATAAAACTATTTGCGCTACTAATAGCACTATTAGCACTTAATATATAATGATCTCCAACTTGTGTTATAGCATTCGCTAATCCAGGATATATATTTTGTGCAATTTGTGCTTGCTCACTAGTTAAAATAATCGCATCAGTAAAACCTTTTTCAGCAATAGCAGCCGTTGTCACTAAATTTTGATACTGATCATATATTTCAACTAAATTTAATTGTGATTCTGTTAATTGATCACCAGTATCACGTAATAATTTATAAGCATCAACTTGATTTTTAGCTGCTGATAAAATATTATTAAAAGCTATTTCTTCTTCTTGCGATATTTGAACATTGTTTTCAAGTTTATCAGTATATTCCTGAATACCTTTAGCTAAACGATTATTAAGGGCATCCCCTGACAATTTAGCACTTTCTTCAACTTCTTGAATACTTTTAATATATTGTTGTGCAAGCCAAGGAGTATCACCATATAATTTATTAACATATTCTATCGCATCGGCCATAGTTTGAAATTGTGTGCTATGACCAAAAACCTTATAATAACTTTTTGTATCTACTTCAACACTGGCGTTTTCTTGTCTTTCTGCCCAGTCTCTTTTTTGTATTTGTAATAATTCTAGCTGTTTTTCTAATTCGGCATTCTCTTTTACAAGAGCGTCTTTTTCAGCTAAAATTTCAGGAGTTCTATCAGCCCATGGTAAACTATTAATTTCTTCTAATCGTTGTTTATTTTTCCCTAATTGAGTTTCAGTATCAACTAAACTAGTACTTAATTCCTCAGCAGTAGGGAAAAATGTTTCTCGAATAAAATCGGCTGCTTTTTTAACAGCATATAATGTGACTGCTATACCTGCTATACTAGCGGCAACAGGCAATGCAGATGTAGAAATAGCAGTAAAACTACCTATAAGACCTGTAGAAGTACTAGTAATAGTTTTAAATAATGTTAATAAACCACTACCAGTTTTAACCATATTTAACAAAGAGGAAGTCAAAGTACCAAAAATAGATATTCCACCAGTTAGTACACCTGTTAACAAACCAAATTGTGTTATGGTTACTCCAATATCAGTATTTAATATTTTTAGCCCAGAATTAATTAAATTTAAAATTGATTTAACTAATTCATTATCAATAACATTATTAGATAAATCTTGAAAAGTTGCTTTTATATTATTAGTTTCAGCTTCTAATGATTCCATATATGCCGTATTTTCTTTAATAGCAGAACCATTAGATTGATATGCTGTAGTAGTAGCATCTAAAGCCACTTGGAAATTTTGCAATGTGGCTGCTAAATTTTGAGTTTGATTCGCACCCGCTTGCTCATTTAAATAATAAGCTTGCTCATTTTTAGTTAATGTAGGCCAAATTTCAGCAACTTGTTTTAAAACATCAAATAAACTTAATAATTGCCCTTGTTGATCATACAAAACAACATTATGCTCTTGATACCATTTAGTCAAATTTTTACCAATAGAACTATTTTCGTCTACAACTTGATTTAAACGGCTTTGTACTGAAACAAGTCCACGAGCAGATTTATTAGCATTTCTAGTAATTTCTGTTGATGCAGTCATTAACCCTAATAATTCTTCAAAACTATTATTACCAACAGATAAAGCAGCCGAAGCTATACCAAGACCTTTACTTAAATCACTAGATGATACTGCAAAATTATTTGAAACTTCATTAACTGCGTCAATAATATGTTGGCTTTCACTAGCCTCGATATTAAACGCTTTCATTTGAGCAATAATAAAGTCAGCACTATCACCAGCGCTGACTTGTTCATCTGCTATATTCTGGAACATTGTAGCAACAGTAGCTAAAGTTGCTGCATCTTCATCACTGTAACCAGACCTTTTAAATGAAGTTGCTGCATCTACCATTTCTGACAATTATTTTGGCATTTATATAATGAAATTATTTATCTTTATCAAAAAAATCAATAATTCCATATTCTTGTTCAATCATTTTTTCTCTACGATTATATCTTCTTATTTGATCATCAGTTGGTGATTTTTTGTTTTGATTATTTGGTCTATGATTAGACTTGTCATCTGAATTGGTATGACTTAGGCAATAAATACCTCCACACAAAATAATCAATGCCAATCCAATCATACTAATATTAGTATCTAATACTGAAAGAAAAACACATATTACACCCAATACCAAACTAGCTAAAAACAATGGAGACATATTGAATAATACTTTAAAAGACCAATAAATTAAACATAACATACCAAATCCTGCAACCAATAAAAAAAACATAATATAGAGCCTCCTTATTTTTGTAAGGCAAGTATAAAACAAAAAAATATAAATGTCAATAGATTTTATAAATATTTTCATATTTATCCCGAACATTTCTTAACCCTATATCTTTATGGAGGGTCCGAACTTTTGTTCTGTTGACACATCTCTCTTCAAGACTTCGCAACCAATCAGCCATTTTTGTAACATTAAAATTGACAATAACATAATTATATGTTATAAATAAAAATCAATGTTACAAAAGAAGTTAGGTGTTTCCACCATATTCCATCCTTAGAATTTTTAATAGTTTCCCACCAATCACTATTATTTATTACTTTATGATAAATAAATCCATTTTTATAATAAATTCTGTGATTTTTTCGCACTTAATTATTATCTCAAATTTATGCTGTAGTTTCTAAGGCTTTAGGCGTTACTGGATTTTGAACGGTTCTCAGTGCATATTTACCATCTATACACTCCGGCTCAGACACTTAGGTTAACCGGTTCTTGCTACTATTTGTCCAGCATCAGCTAATTTATCAACATATTTATCTAAAGACTTTCCTTGTAGATCAGATACTTTTCTTAATTCAGTTATACTACTATCTAAATCATACACTTGTGAAACCATAGATGATATAATCTCTACACTTTGAGACATAATCATATTGGCCTGTTGGAAAGTCAATCCTAAATCAGATACAGCTCGTTCTGCCGCATCTGCATTAGAACTTACATCTTTTAATGATGAAGAATCTAACGTTATTTTTTGTCCAGATATAGATTTTAATTGTTGCTGAATTTTCTTTAAATCAAGTTCAGCATCAACTAAAATACTATAATTAGAACTATGTGTGTTTGTTTGTGCCATATGTCACACCCTTTCAAACACTATTTACCCAACTTTTTAGGTTTTACTTGACTGTAACAAATTAATATAGCTTCAGCAATATCATCTTGATTTAATTTACTTTTAGGTTTTACCCACATTAAATCAATATTAAATAATTTATTTGCTATATTTATAGCTTTCTTTTTTAATACTTCTCTATATGTTCCTTCTCTAGTACCGTCATACAAATCTAATTCTTCCCGCCAATCAGAAGGTAATAAATAATGAACTTTAATTTTATATTTTGCTGCTAAAGATAAAATCATTCCTTGTACTGCGCCTAATTTTAATATAGTCGGTTTACCATCTTTTAAAGGCACATCTTCTGCTATAATTTCTACAGGATGATAAATGTCTATAACATTACAAAATTTATCCCATTCATCTATTACTCGTTCTTGCCAATTATTTCCTTTTGGCTTAATTAATCCATATGCTATTAATTTATTACAATCAAAAATACTCCATCCGGTTGAAGATGTGGAGGCATCAATACCCATTCTAATCATAATTATTCCCTTTATTTATGCTTCTGCACATTTAAGCCAGCATATGCAAAACCATCTTTCATATATCTATCAAATTGTCGAGTTCCCAACTCTTTAATTAATGCTGCCCAAGCATCTCTTTTTTTAGTCCAAGGTCCTAAACCATATAAAGGACCAGATTTCCCTTGATAAATCAATTCTGCTAAATAATCCTTAGCTTCTCCCCATCCTGGCATAACAGAACCATGAATAGGTGGATTATAAGTATAGATTTCATCAGGATCATATTTAAATTCCATTTTAACATGGTTTCCAGAAATAGCTATTTTTTGTCCTGTGACACTATCATAACTCCATGCTTTTTCAAATTCATAAGTACGCTGATACTCTTCGGGCATAAAAGTATTATATACCATTTTTTCAATCAAATATTGATTATGCAAATAAATTTGATTCATTACATATTCTACTGCTTTTTGAATTACTGGCATTAATACTTTTCTTAATTGTACATCATTTCTTATTTTCATTAGCTTTTTCTAATACTTTCTGAATTTGAGGTAATACTTTCACAATTTGGGTTAAACTACGTTCTATAGATTCAGTATAATTTAAACATTCATCAATTTCTTTTATATTATGAATATTTTCATATACAATATCCATAAGTCCGCTTTCAAAAATTAAATCAGGCCCCATATTCTGAATTTCTTGATCTGTCATATTAGTGCCATATTTTAATGTTAAAATAGCTTTATTAACCTCACGTTCAGACCATGTATCAAAATTATGCATCATATTAGCAATAGTTTGAATTTCTGGTTTGGTTAAAAACCGTTTAATATGTATGTCAAAATTTGCAACATATATATCTTTTTGTTCCCTTTGTGTAGATTGAATCATAATATTCTCCTCAATCATCAATAATACTTAATAAATTCATAGCAGGTTGAACAATAGTATGCATAAAACCATCTCCACCTGCATCTTCATAATCTTTAAATAAAGCCCAAAAAGCTTCAGACTCCATATGTTTCCAAGATTGTGTTGGATTTTTATCATGATCAGTATAATAGCGATATTCTTTTAGCAGCTTTTCTCTTAAATCATTTCTAGCTCGTTTGTTCATATCATTTATTAATTGAAGTAAGCATTCATTTGTATTTTGAACATTTGCTTTTAAATCATTCAATTGTGTTTGAAAATTATTGACTGTAGTAGCCATCTCATTACGATATGAATCAAAAGTTTTCATAGATTTAATAGCTGTTTTTAATTCTTCATCCTTTTGTTGCTCTAATCGCCATTTAGATTGCAAATAAGTATTAATTTTCTTTATCATTTTATAAATAAAAAAACCTGCCAATCCAAGTCCGACAATTTGTGTAATTGTAATATTTCCAAACCAATTTAAAAATTGGTCCATCCCCACCATTTTAATTCACTCCTTTTATATTTTAATTTTCCATGTGCCAGTTTTTGTTTTTAATAATTTAACATATACAGGAGTTTCATTAAAAGGATTTTGAAGAATAATAATTTCATTGTCTACTTGTATATATAATTTATTTTTCCTTGCAAATAATACTTTATAATTACCTTTTGGTATTTGAATATTTTGTTTTACTTTGCATTCTTTAGGCATAAATTTGGTTGGTTTCCAACTATCAGACTGTCTACAATAATAAATATAAGGACAAGTTGTTTTTGTAATTGTACATTCTTTTGTATTTAAGTAATTACACATGATTACCTCCAAATAAAAATATAGGAGGGAAATCCCTCCTATATTTTTAAGTTACAGTGACAGTTACAAAAGCAGGAGCTACCTTAGTTGTATAATCAGTTAAATTTACAGAAATAATTGCTGTACCTGCTTGAGTACCAGCTGTAATTTTACCATCATGAGCACCTACACTAGTTCCTGTAGCGGTGCTTTCAGGAGTAGATTCTACAGCAAAAGTAAAATTACTATTAGGTTGCCGTTGAGAAGCAATATTTCCTCCATATACAGCTCTTACAATAATAGTTTCTGTACCACTTTGAGATAATTCAATATCAGAATTTTCTACTGCTAAAGCAACCACACTATCTTGCCATTTACTATTGAAAACTTCTTTAGTCATAGTACCATAAATTGGGTCCTCTTCACAAGAATCACCAGCTTCAAATGCTAAAGCCTTACCACTTAAAGAAACAGTAGCCGTAGAAGTTGCAGACCATGCAATATTTTGAGAACCATCCAGCTGGAATTGGGGAATGTCAGTAATTAAACGACCATATTTAGTACTAGAAGCAGCTACATTTGCCACATCACCAGAATATAGATCATTAATAAGAACTAAATGTAAAACCTTGGGAACATATTGTGCTTTAATAGTAATACTTTGTGCATTAGGATTTTGATAAAAATATTTTACACAATAATATTGACCAACAGTAGCACCAGGAATACTCATAATTTTATCATTAATAGTTGCAATTTTCCATTCCGTGTCAGTAGGTAATTTATACCAACCAATAATGCTCCCCTCAAAAGCGACAGGAGTATTAGTCAAAGTAATTTGATTTGCAGTTTCAACTTCTTCGCCTGCTTTACTAGATTCATATAAAGATAGACCACCCATCTCTACATCTACACCTAAAGAGGCAGCAACATAATTAAGATTAAACATAGCGTCTGAAATTTCAACTGTTAAATTTGAATCATGGAAATATTGACCGTAGAGCAAATTTCCAGGTCCCCCACGCACTTCTTCAGCAGTAATTTCAGTATTAAAAGTGGTATCGCTTAAAGTTTTGCCAATGCCAATTAAAGTCTGCCCATAAAAAAACAGTGCTCTAGCTGGACCCGCTGTAAATTGATAAGCTTCTGCCATATATTTTCCTCCTTATTTGAATTGTTTAAACATTTGATCATAATTAGATTTATTAGTATTGGAAACTATTGTAGATATATTACTATCCTCAGCACCAAAACTTTTAATGAATTTATCTTTATCCATAATATATTTATCCAATATATCAGTTTTAGTAGGATAAAACCAACTATCAATCTTTTTACCATTAAATATAGCAATTGGTTTAGTAACAGTATACTCAACTTCGTCATGAATTTCTTTAAATAATAAAGAATGACTTCGATAAGACATAGATAATTGATCTTTTTTAGATAATCCGCAATGAGCAGTAATTATTGCTATTCTTCTTTCTAAATTTGGCAAATCAATATTTTTATTTTTTAAAGCATCTGTTTCTTGCATTGCTTCTTTAAGTTCTGGACTAATATAATCTTCATTATATTCAATAATATTCTGATATAAAATAATCTTTTTAATATTATCAAAATGTTTATGATTTATAATATTGCCATTCTGATCTTTAATTAAAATATGTTCTTTTTCATCTACATCTAATTTTATTTTTTCTATTTGTAAACAAATTTTCATTAAATTGATAAATCTGTCTATATTTAATGAATTTTGAAATAAAATCTTGATTATAAAATCTAAATATGGCATTTGAATAATTTCAACAGATGGAGAGCTATTTTTGTCTATAGTAAATAATTCAATACTATTTACAAAAATTTCACTGTCTAAAACAGAAACAGGATAAATATTAATTGAATTTTCTGGTGTAAGATAATAAGGGACAGGTTTATCAAAATAAAAATATTGCCGTGATAAAATATCTATATTAATTTCCACACTCTGATACCTCGCCAGCATCACCTATATTTACACCTAAAAATATTTGACCACCTGTAAAAGTTTTAGAATTTCCAATAACACTTTTAGCTGCGCTATACCTAGACAAATCATCTAAAAATGTTAACTTTCCAACGCCGCCAACATCTTGTCCATTTAATATATATAAAATTCTATTTACAAATAAATCCCATCTTGACACAGGTACACCTTGATATTGCACATTCGACATTTTAGGTCCATAAAGTAAATCAAATGCATAAACTACAATTCCTGTATATAATTCTTTTGCATGAATATAATAATTATAAATTTTCATAACACATTTTGATGTAGGAATTGCATCATCTATAATATTTGTCATAAAAATATTAAAAGGTTCTTGCGGTCCATCTTTTGTCCAAATTAAATTCATTTTGTCATCAAAAGTCAAATTAGGCTTTGATAATGCGTCATAAGTATTATATTTTAATAATTTCCAAATAATATCATCATTATTTGCTAAATAAGTTAAAATACGATATGGAATAAAAGGTAATTGAGACATTGAATTATACATTGTTTTCACCTCTTATCCCAGCATACTTACAGTTTGAATTTCAAAAATTTGAACTTTATCAATTTTTGGTTCATTATTTGTAATAGTCACATATAATTTTTGTTTCTCTATTGAAAAATTCTTACAACTAAGTATAAATTTATCTGTTGATTTTTGAATGGATAGAAAATCATTTTCTGTTAACTCTGTTGTAGAAGATAAACTAATATCAATTGTATCAGGATTTATTAAAGTTTGATTATAATAAACTTGTATTTGAAAATCATTTTGATCATATTGACGAATTTTATCAAATACAGGGTTCATAATTACTATAATATCATCGTCTATAATATCTGACACTGTAATATTAATTGTATCAAAAACTTGATCATTACCAAATAAAGATGCTGTAATATTGGCTGTATCTCCATTATTTCCAACAACTTTATAATTACCATTTTGATCTATTTCTACAACAGATTCATCACTACTTGACCATATAATTTTTCGATCTACTTGTATGTCATTTAATATTATAGTCGTTGTTAATTGCCCCATACTATTTTGAGTTAATTTAAGATCATTGCTATTAATTTTAACTTTATAATTAAAATCTCCATTATAAGCTAACTGATTAATAATATCATCTTTTGCATGTAATTCATCCAAATATAATTCTAATTCTAAATAAGTAGTTGTATTACCATCTGTACTAGATAATAAAGCATTTTGATAAGCCAATAATTTAAAAGGCCTGCCACCTAGCATATATCTAGTATTATAATCAAACAATCGTAATGTATCTTGATTTCCTTGTACTTTAACAACAGCATGGTTATTTGGAGTAATAATATATGAGTTGACTTGTTGAGACGGACTTAACATATCGTAATCTATTACACATGGAATTGAAAATATTGAGCCATTATCAGGGTCAACAATACGTAATCTATTATTACATCTTCTAACTGCAATATCACGTGGCAACCCAGCATAATTATCTATAAAATATGTAATCCAATAATTATCATCAAAAATATAATATAGTCCTAAATAAACATTATGATTAATATTTTTAAAGATAAATTTTTTAAAATCTTCTCCTTGTTTTAATCCAGTAGAAGTTGTCCCTACAATTGGTTTTATCCATGCTTCTACAGGATGATATAACTTTTCTCCAATACCATTTTGTTCTTTAATCTCATATTGTGCTGATGTATTTTCCCACTGATCGTCAATAAAGGCTTGTTCTAACTCACGATAATAATCATTAGGAGATGTAATTATGCCACTATTAATACCATTTTCTAAAAAAGTAAAAGGCATATTATTCCTCCTTTTGTAATAAACTTATCATATGGAAAACAGCTCTTTTAACACTATCATGTTCATTTTGCTCTTTTAAATTGTATATTCCTTTTAACATAATTGCTATTTCTGAATTATATCCGTTAAAAAAAGTATATAGTCTGTCTATATAATTCAAATAATCAATTAATTGCACCTTTGAATTATTGTCATATACTTTTTCATATTGCACTAAAATATTAAAAATTGAATCAATCATTTGTGATTTTGTCATATATTACACCACCTTAAAAACTGTTGCTTGTAATATAAGACAATTGATAATCAGTTAATTTTTGCCTAACTTTTTCTCTTAATTTATCCAAATATAATGATTTTTCTTTTAAATTCTGTGCTTCTGAATTAAATTGAAATGAACCAGCAACTTTTAACTTTAACTGAATTTGAGCACTGTTTTGAACTTCTCGTGTCAACCATTCAATTACCCATAAATCTGCCAATATACTAATTTCTACATTTGTTAAATCAGAAGTAAATTCACGATTTGCCAAATCATAATCTAAAGATTGACGACATTGAAAAAAATTTGGAACGGCGCTAATTAAAAATCCATCTACCCATTGGTTAAATTGATCTTTATTTTTATTATATAAATTTAATAATTTATAATCGTTAACTGTAACTAAAGCTAAATCTTCTATATTATCAAAAGAAGTAGGCATATTTTATTCCCCCTTTTCAATGGGAGTAATGCCAATTAAATTTTTGCCAGATAAATTACCTAATTCTAATAAGATATTGGCATCTATTTTCTGACCATTAAGCTGCTTATTTTCAATCATACTAATAATAATAGATTTTTGTCCTTCTGGCGCATTTTTATAAATATCTATTACATATTCTGCATTTTGTGTAAGTAAAGTTTTTAATTGGTCTTCGGTTAATAAACTATTATATACATCATTTAAATTGCAATCTTCCACAAAATTTGAATCAGCAATATAACATAAACCAGAATGTATAGCATTAGGAGTATTATTTACAATAATTCTAGCTTCAGATTCAAGAAAATCACGATAATCAAACTGATTTTTTAAAGCATAATTATTTGTTCCTTTTAAAACTAAAACACTATTTGTTAAATTAATAAATCGAATCAATTTATTAGATTTTTTAATTTCAGTTTTAGTATTATTTTGCATGATCATTTGAGATAGCATAGCTAATTGATTTTTTAACTCATTCATTTCATTTTTTAATTTTTCATTTTCTTGCTTTAACTGATCTGAATTTATATTTGAAGTATGTGTAATATTAGAATCTTGTAAATTTTTATTACTCTTATTTGATACAGGCATATTTTTCCTCTTTTCCCTTTAATTTCTATTTACTATAGAGCAAGATAATACTTGCTCTATAGTAAAATATATACTAAAATTAATCAGTAATCTTATATAGGCCGCCTACAGCTGCGGAAGCAAGCATAAAGTCCCAAGCCTTTCTCATAGTAAAATTCTGAGTAATATCAGCATTTTCATAGAATTGATTAGAATTCGTTAAAGAATTTGAAACTACACCCTTAATTAGCTTATCCATAGAGGGACTAACCACATATACAGTATCAGGAGCCACAGCTAAACCATAATTAGTATAGTCACCAGTAGCAACCTGTGGTAATTGCATTAGAGTGTAACCATAATAATCCTTCATAATACCAACAGAACCATTATTTCCAAGCACTTCCATACGGAAACCTAAAGAACTATCAGGAATAACCTTAGATAAAGCGGTTGCAGTACCTAAAATAACAGGTTTTACACCATAGTTATATGCTTGAACAGTTTCAGCTAAAGTAATCATCTGATCTTTAGAGAAAGCACCTTGAATAGAAAGTTGAGCAGGATAAGTACCAACAGCCATGCCAGTAGTTAGAGCAGTAATTGCATCAGTCGTCATACGAGTTTCAATAGAAATTGCTACCAAACGTACAAAATCAGCAATATCTTGTTTACCAGCTAGTACAGAATACATATCAGTATATACAGTAACAATATGCTCTTTGGGATATAGCATAATATCGCCAGCAGACTTTAATTGACGGAAGCTAGTTCTTTCGCCATACCCACCGTCACTAACAGTATATAAAGTACGAGGTAGTACTTTAAAATGTACAGCATCACCATAAGATACAAATTTTAAATCAGTAAAAATGCCAATAGAGGGATTGATAGTAAGAGGCAGAACAGAATTAATCATTGCATCAATTAAAGCAAAAGCCGCCCATTTTACATTAGGATTGGAAGCCCAAGCTTCTTCATTATCGCTGCGCTTAATGCCGGAACGATTTTCTAACTCAGAGAAAAATAGCTTACTAATCTTTGCAGATTTTTCATCATAAGAAATTCCTGTATTGTAAGAAAATAGTTTTATATTATCATTAATAGCTCTATTTTCAGCATAATAATCCTGAAAAGCTAATAGCAAATCAGTTTTGCCGCTACAGAACTGAATTAATTCTTTAGAAATATTAGGCATATTTTTGTCTCCTTTATTTTAAATTTTAAATATCAATTAATTACGCATGCATTTTAAAACGTAACTAGTAAGCAATGTTTGACCAACATCAATAGTATGAGTACCTAATAAAGCAAAATAAGTACCCTGTGCAGGAGCAGTTTCAGCAATTACTAACTTGCCATTAGTATTTACACTAGCAAATTTATAAGTAGGTTGATCAGTAGGAGCATTACCACTAGCAAAACCCTCAGCAGTAATTTCAATAACATCAACACCAGGATTCATATAACATAAAGACATAGGACGGTTTGCTACATTATAGAAATAACGAGGGTCAGAATACACTTGAGATTCAAGAGTACCATTAGGTTCAGGAGTACGAACCATCCATAAATTTACTGCATTTGCAGCAGGCGCAGTAACATTAAATTGAAAACCAGTAATAGCATTATTAGAATTAGCAATATCACCTAAAGTGACAAAAGTGCCATTATCCATATCACTATTAGCAATGCCTACAGATTTATAGGCATCCACATCCCAACAAGTGCAATGCATTGTATTTACAACAGTATGATTATTAGGCATATTTTTTATCTCCTTTTATATTTTATTTTTTTAAATTCTGTCCCATACAGATTTAGAAACTTGAGATGCAATTGGATGAGAAAAGCTCCATAAATCATTATCTTCATTATTATTAGTCTGCTTTTTACTCATTTCAAAAGCTAATGCTTTTACTTTATTAGACCATCCATCCAGCTCAGCAAAATTGCATGATAACCCTTCTGTTCTTAATTCAGATAATTTTTGAGCATCAATATCATTCTTAATTTCAGTTAAAACAGCTTCAACACACATAGCTTGTTCTTTCTTCTCGACAGATTCTTTAAACTGTTTTAAAGTATTCAACTCTTGTTCTTTATCCATAATGATATTATCACGTTTTTCAATTTCTTTTTGTAAACGTGCCAATTCATCTTTTATTTCATCTTCAGACATTTTAGCCATTTTTTGATCTTTATCTTTTGATACAGTGTCCCATTTGATATCTGCATCTACAGTTTTATCATCTTTATCAACTTTAATATCAGCCTGAACACGATAACGTACCCCATCTTTAGTATAAATAATATGATTATCTTCTATACTATCTACATAAACTTTATCGCCTTCATGATCTTGAACTTTCTTAATAACTTTACCCCAAGCTTTGCGGCCTTCAATTTCATCAAATTTTGTAATTTTCTCAAAATTTTCAGGGCAAGCAAATTTTTGAATTTGATCAGTTTCAACCCAATCAATTAAAACTTTAGTCATATTATCAGATAAAGTTAATCCATCAGTAGTGTAAGAGAAATCAATACGATATCTTTCTCCTAAATCATTTCCAATAATTACAAATTTTTGATTGTTTTCTTCATAAATGCCAACAATCCAATAATATCTATCCATACGTTGAGATAGCATCTTATGAATTTGAGACCACATATCATTTAAATCAACAGCAGCAAATTTAATTTCTTTAGCCATTTTCGTATTATCCTCCTTTCCTTCATCAAGTCCTAATTTTTGATAAATTTTTTCTAATTTAGATATAACAGAGGTTTCATTTTCTTTTTTAGCATATCCTAATGCACTTGCTAATGCGTTACGATTATAAACAAAAGTATCGCCTTTTAATTCCATTACAGGATATTTTAATTTTTCACTGGGAGCATCTTCCCATCCACTTTCTACTAATAAATATACATCCTTTACTAAAGAACTTTTATTAGTAGCATCCATAATTTTATTTCTTAAAGAAGTCTTATCTATATTCTCCCATGGAGTATTAGACATAGATTCTTTTGATTTGTTTACTTTATATGTTTTTGCCTCAGCCATTTGCATTTTCCTTTCAATAGAAAATTTTTCTAGCATGGTGAGACTTTTCATTTCACTATGTTTTATTTGATTATAATATTGATTAATTTGATCATTAGAAAATCGAGTAATAACAATATCAGATTGAGGGCATGATGGTGAAATATCTTTTCCCAAAACCGTAACACCTACAATATTAAATGCAGTTACAATACTATCATCATCTTCTGAAGTTTCAGCAAACATTTCCACTGATACTGCACGATTATTATCTTCTTCAAAAATTAAACAAAAATCTTTAGCATAAATTTTGGATATAATAACATCTACATAAGCTCTTAAATACCCATCTTTATCAGTTACAAACTCAACATCTTGATTAGTAGGCACATAACCAACTATATGTTCTTGCTTAGAATGAGTCCCAGCATCTATAACATTAGTCATATCTGCCACAAGCCATTTTCCTAATACGCTATCAGCACATTTGCGCAATACTTTTTCAGAGATTAGTAAATCATGTGCATTGGGTCTGGTGCTTAAATACCCTAATTTAGCTATAGCAAATTCTTGATCAGGATAATTATCTGATTGAATTTGTTTTATAGAAACAGTCGCAAATGAATATTTTTTATTCAATGTCTCACCCCTTTCTATAAAAATTTATTATATATAAGCTTTCAATGACTTAATTTTCAATGTCAATATCAAGCTTTTTAAGTAATTTAAGGAGCTTATTAGATTTTTTAAAAAAGACCACTTCATAATCTTTCCACATAGGGGAAAACCCTGCTTGATGTAAACGATAAATAAGCTCACTATCATCAGTCATAAAAAAATCTTTCTGGTTTCCAGGGATTCCTAATCTGACCAATTTTATTCCCTCACCTTAATTAATCTTGTTTATTTAATAACCAAAAATGTTCACGTATGTGACTATCAAAACTAGGATTAGTACCATAAATATCAATTTTATCACTTAATAAAATTGCTTGTTCAACAATTTTATTAAAATCTTCAAGTATATCAAGTATATCTACATATACATGAATATCTCCATTATCTTGAGCAATTTTACAAACTGCCATAATTTTTATTTGAAAATCTATCATATGATTTTCCAAATCTTTAATAATTTCACTAACAGACCCATAATCTTGCCCACCTGATGGAGTTGCTTCATAATATACTGGTATATTATATCTTTCTAAGCATTTTTCTCCAATTTCATCAGCAACATTTGGAAAATAATGCGCTATACCATGATGTACTAAATTAGCAGTATTATTATATGCAAATTTTACACCTAAAACAGACACTAAACGATCTAAATATCTATTTTCTTTGAAACAAGCACCAATTAATTCCATCAATGCTTTTTGTGTTGCTTGTGTAACTATCACTTGTTCACCTTCTTTAATTGTTTATAAAGGCAAATAAATAAGAGAGACATAAGCCTCTCTTATTTATAATTATTTTATTTTTATATTAATTATGCACGGCCATGATCTTTGTCATAATCAAACATAGACTTAGGTTGATACTTACAAGTTCCATCAGCAGCATACTTATAACGAATAGCACCTTTTACTACTTCTTGATTATGATACTTAGGACGATTATATACCATATCATACTCAGGAATATATTTATCTAATTCATCCTGCCAAGCAACTGCACCTGCAAAAGTATGTAAAGAAGCCCACCAAGGAGCACCCTTAGAAACTACCTTACCTAGTTCATCACCAAATACTTGCCAAGTTTGCCCACCAATATAAACAAGATCATACTCATTAGGAACACCATTGCTCATAGTATTAACCGCATGAGATAATTTGCCATTAGTTACTTTAACCTTATCTAAAGTACCAGTACCAGTATCAAGCAAACCATAACCATTGGCCTCAGTAGGCATAGATCCAACTTCTACAGCCTTTAATTCTGTTTCAGTAATTTCATTTTTACCAGGAACAATTTTAATACCATCTAGTTTAGCATTAACTTCCTCAGCTGTCATTTCACCTTTAGTATATTTGCGAATATACTCCGTATTATTAGACATATTTTTTCTCCTTTAATTTCTATTTACTCTTCTCTAGTAATTTCACCAGATTCACTTAATTGAGAATCATCTTTTTGTGGTCTGCCAACACTAGAAGAAGCAGTATTTGTATTTAACATTAATTGCCATTTCGTATTAAAATCTGAATATTTTGCTTCATTTAGCAATCTTTCAAAATCTTGTGGCTCATATCCCATAACAGAAGCCCAAGAACTAGGTCCTAATACTATACCTTTTTCTGCCAATTTGTTTAGTCTTTCAAATCTGGCTTCTCTTTCAAATCTATAATTGCTGCCATCTAAAATAAATTTAAATTTATAATGTTTAGTTAAAGTATTAGCATAATAATTTAAGAAATTTTCAAATTGTGGATATAAAGCTTTCATAGTTTGATATTGTTCATTTAATCCAGCTTCAATTTCCATATTACTCATTTTATCCGAAGAATATATTACTCTACTAATACTTGAGCCAACACCAGCAGAAGTCACTAATTGATCATTATACATATTTGGATTATTATCTGTGTATTGATAAAAGCCAATATTTTGTAAAGGTAAAGCTGCCAATTTAATTTTATCTAGTCCTGCTTTAGCCTTTCCCATAAAAACACTTAATGTATCAGGATGAATAGCGAATTGATTGGGAACATTACCAGATTGCGATTTATCAAGCAATCCTATCTCACCTGCTAATATACCATAAGCAGCAGCCATATCTTTATCATATTGTAATTGTTCAATCTCTGTATCTCTTAAAGTATTTTTTAAAAAAGGAGCTAAAAATGGTGCTATAGTAAAATTACTAGGATCAAATTTCCAAGCCCAAGCTCCATCTTCTGGGGAAGTTTGGACCCACATAGCATAAGAACCATCTCGGCTATTTAAAGCATTGGTTGGTTTATATTTCATATATCCATCATTAGCTTTTTCGCCAAAGACATTATTATAGTATTTTTTAAAAACTGGGTCATATCCATTAATATCCACGCCAGCTTCTAAAAAATAAGTCATGTCAAAATCAAATAATAATCCATTTTCCCAATATCCAGTTAATAGACAACGATTTTGAGGCAAAATTTGTAAAGCAGATTTCATACCAATATTGCCCCATTTTATTTTTCTGAACCATGTATAATATACTTCATTTTGCATTAAAGAAAGTACAACTTTTCTAAATTCAGATTTATATTTAAATTTATCAAAAAAGCTATAAATTTTTTGTTTATCAGCTATATAGTCATTAGATTCATAATCTGATTGATTAACTGCATTAGTACAAACAATTTGTAAGTCAAAAGAAAGAGCATTTACATAAGAGTATAAGGTTCTTTCAAACAACATATCAAAATGTGACATGAATTCCATATACCCTTGTAAATTTTCTGTATTTTCTTTATAATTACTTAATACTTCAACTAATTTTCTAAAATCAGGAATTCTAGGATTGTTATTTAAAGATTTTAATAATTGGTTAGATAAATCTGGGGTATATAGTCCCATACCATATCTTTCAGCAATCCATAACTCCTTTGCGAATTGTATTGTATCATTTAATTCATAAGTTGTCAAGAGTTTTTCAGACATTTTTATTTTGCTCCTCCTTTCTTACCATACTAATTGTACATCTTGATAATTTACTTCTTGCTTTTGTATAGATTTATTATATTTATTTTCAATTTTTTCTGCGATATAATTAATATAAGCTAAAACAACTGCCCGATCTTTATAGCCGCTTCTTGGCTCTTTTAATTTAATTAAACCATTTGTTTGATATTCTGCACTTAAATTAACACATTCTTGTATTGTTTGCTCTGTTTCTAAATAAGGCATCATTTTATTGGCAAATTCTTCGGCTGTTAGCTGATAATATTCTCCGCTATCTTCTAACAAATCTTGCGCTTGTTGAGTTGTTATTAAAAATTTAATATTATTAATTTCTAGTTGCTTTTTTAAACTTCTCCAAGCATTGCTATTAATTTCTGCTGTTGCAATAAAAGGAATAATACAAGGAATAGCATTAGGGTCTACTGTTCGCTGCTTTAATTCATCAATTTTACCATCACTAATAATTTGTAAATTTTTATCTCGACACACAGTAAAACCACTTGAATTCCAATAGTTTTCATCTCTTTCAGGGTGTAAAGTAGGCATTGTTAAATAGTCATAAATAACTTCGCCGCCTGATCTATTGTCATCTATTAAATAATCACTATCATAATCCCAAAATAATTCTTTTACTCTAAGCACTAATTTATCAGCGCCGCCACCTGGACGAGTTTCAATATAATCTATATGTCTTTCAAATTTACAATTTTTCCAATGTAAAGATACACAAAAAATTACAGTGTTGTCATTTTTTTCTCTATTATTATTTCCACTAAAAGCAAAGTCAGTACCTACTATTCTAATTTCATTAGGTTCCTTTTTAGGAAATTTATTAATGTCTTGATTAAATAATTCTTTTAATGTAGGAGGATAAAAACATTGCGTTAATATTTGATTTTCTTTAAATTCTTGATAATCAAAATAAGCGTTTTCTCCTTCGGAAAACATTTCGTTTAAAATTTCCATACGAAAATCCAAATCAGACATTGATTTTTTGTTTTTTCGATAATCTGCCCATGTTCTCGACCCATCTTCTATAGCAGTAAATATATCTTGAGCAAATGGAATATATTTTTCGTGTTTAGAAGTATAATAATTGGTTACTGTACTTTTAAATTTTTGGAAAAACCATTCATAAGAATAACGAGCACTTGTAATATAAACTGATCTAGGTTTTTCTTGCCAACGTTTATTATTATATTTTGGATTTAAACCATATATAGTTTGTCTAGCATGCCCCATAGGTTCAAAAACAGAATCAATAATAGATTTTTTTAATAATCTACATTCTTCATAAATATTAAAAGTTGATCTGGCACCTCTAGAACTCTCTAAACATCCCATAACAGTAATTGTAGAGCCATTCAATTTATTTTCGATGACATAAGCTCCACCGTCAGATGTATTAGATTTTGTAATTACTATATATTCTTTTTCATACATGTATAATAAATATGGAGATAATTTTTTAATTAATTCATCTCTAATTTTTTTCTCAACTAATTTTGCTGCTTGAGGAATAGTTGAAGATGTAATAACTATTTCAGAATATGGATATAAACAAAAAGCACATATTGCGCCCAATGCAACACGAAAACTTTTTGCAGCGCCACGTGTTGCAATTTCATTATACTCTTGTGAAATTCCGATCATATGCAAAGAAAATTTCTGCAATGGATATAATTTTATTTGAAGAACTTCTGTTGCAAATAAATCCCAATTACGTCTATATCTAGTAATATGTTTTTTAGCATTTTGAATTTGCTCAGGAGTTAAATTAGACGAGCTAAGTGTAGCTGTAGATAATTGTTTATTTAAATACTGTCTGCGTAAATTGCCTCCATGATTTACTGATACGGGCATTATTACTCTTCTTCTTTTGGAATATCTGGATAATTACGATCACCAACTAATAAATTTCGCATTGACCGCATAAAACTATTATAAATTTTTTCATATCCAGCAATATCCTTATATTTTGATTCATCTTCTTCTTCAGCAGGTTCAGTATTTTCTATTTCCCAAATTATCCTATCTAAAAATTGTTTTCGTTCATCATTATCTTGAGATTTAAAATTATTAAGTCCTAACAATTCATACATTTTTTTTAAATTGTCTTGCGCTCTTGAAATTTCTTGAATATCTCCATTTTCATCAGCTTTACGTTTTCTTAATTCTGCTTTACATAAATCTCTATAGCGCATTGTTAAAGATATATCCATATTATCTATATCTTTAGTATACTCTTGAAAAATATCATTTAAAAAAGTATAATCTTTTTGAATTGTATCTATATCTTCGTCTTTAGAAATTCTTCCCCATATTTGCTCATTTTCTTTTAAAGATTTTTGTACTTCTGGTAATGAATTATCAATAAAATGTTGATTAATTTCAATAAAATCATTTAACATTTTATCACTTAACCAAAAACCAGAGCAATCTTTATCATCTTCTTCTAAATAATTTAGATAAGTAATATATAAACTAGGTTTTCTTCCTTGTTTATTTTTGTAAACGAATTCTTGAGTTTTTAACCATTCATCCATATAAAAAGGTATACCTAATTGAGCTAAAAAACACCATAATCCAGCTGCATCATTACCAGTTTTTTTAATATATTCTTGCAACAAATAAGCTGCGCATTGATTACATATAGGCATTAATCCATTTTTATAATAAGGATTAGAAATTTTTTTAAAGCCTATTTTATTTTTTATTTGACCGCAACAAACACATTGTTGATCTGTTACTCTATTTAATGCCATATTATATTTTCCTTTTTATAATAATAGGCACTAAATAAATTAATGCCTATTATATTTTATTATTCTTGTTATATGACAGTTTAGCTTTAGGCCACTTATCATAGATATGGCTGTACCTTATTATGGCCTTGGCCTAGA
>ENA-ORNG01000292-ORNG01000292.1-human-gut-metagenome-genome-assembly--contig:-NODE-292-length-47771-cov-13.063438_pt1 | contig 47771 bp, 52 predicted proteins | sample MGYA00242113_ERZ509018 | MGnify/ENA primary metagenome ERZ509018 (study PRJEB26280, sample SAMEA2338711) | human gut metagenome | biome: human gut; feature: human-associated habitat; material: faeces... | reverse complement strand
CCGCCATACTATGGATTAGAAAATCTGTATTATGCGGAGAAATGGGTGAAAAAACATGGTGAAGATAAGCAGGCGGGCGTTTGTGCGCCTCATCAGCTACACCGCCGCCCTGGTGGTGGCCCTGAGCGCCGCCGCCATCAGCGGGGATACGGTGGCCAATCGCAACCGGACGATGATCGAATACGGCTACCAGCGGGCGCTGGGCGAACTGACGGATTATTTGGGCAATCTGGACATCACGCTGGAAAAAAAGACCAGTCTTACAGATTCGCTCAAGCTTGTGGGGAATGACCCGTCGAGCGCACCAGATATGTTTATTTTTGCGCACGACAAGATCGGCGTGTTTGCCGAGATGGGGATACTCGCGTCTATTGAGGAGTTGCTGCCTGAAGGCGAGCTCTCAAATTACCTTGACATGACAACTGAGGCCGCAACCTACAAGGGAACGGTCTACCAGCTGCCGCTCTACTTTGAGACGCTGCTCTTCATGTACAACCGCAAGTACATGACGGACGATATGGTGCCGGACACCACCGAGGAGCTGTACGCCTATATGGAGGCCAACACGGGACGCGACCGCTACGGCTTTGTGGAGCAGCACTCCACCGCATACTATTCCGCGGCTTGGATCCATGGCTTCGGCGGTGAGATCATCAGTGACGATGGCGTTCCCTTCCCGGAGCCTGATGCTGTCAAGGACGCGCTCCGCTACCACCTGAAGTTCGTCCAGCTCATGCCCGGTGAGACTGAATACTCCACCGTCAACACACTCTTTTTGGAGGGGAAAGCTGACTCGACGATCGGCGGGCCGTGGATGGTGCCGAGCGCGCGCGACGCGGGGATAGATCTTGGCATAGCGCCGATGCCCGTCGTAGACGAGACCGGGGAGCCTCTTGCTCCGTACTCCGGAGTACAGGGCGTACATGTGCTGACCTTTGCCGCCGAGAACAAGGGTGACTCCGTGCGCGCGGTGCTCTCCGCGCTGTGCTCACCAGAAATTGGCAATCAGCTCGCGCTCGCGAGCGGCTGCGCGCCGGCCCGTGCGGAGTGCTATGACGAAGAGGCCGTGGCAAGCGATGAGTTGGTACAGGCCATGCGCTCCACGGCGGAGATAGCCGTCCCCATGCCGAATATCCCGGAGATGGACGTCATGTGGACGGTCATGAGCAATTTGCTCACGGATGTGAACCTCTCGGACCGCGACGTGGACAAGAGCTTTGACGAGGCGATGAGCGAGGCGGAAAGCCTGATCGCCAACATGAAATGACCATGAAAAAACAAACGAAAAACATACTCACGAGCTATTTTGTCTCGGGGCCGTCGCTACTGCTGATCGCGCTCATCGTGGTATTTCCTATCATCTACACCTTTTTTATCTCACTTACCAATATGAGCGTCTACCACTGGTTCGATTTTACGATCATCGGACTTGAAAACTATTGGCGCGCCCTCTTTGTGTTCGACTCTGGTTTTCTCTCCGCTCTGCTGGCGACAGTGCTGTGGACGGCTGTCAACATGGTCATACAGCTTGTGATAGCGTTCATCCTGGCGAGCTTGCTGAATGTCAAAAAGCTCAGGCTACGCAAGCTATATAAGACATTGCTCATGTTTCCCTGGGCAATGCCCGGCTATGTTTCCATTCTTCTGTGGAAGACAGGTGTGTTCAATAGCGAATTCGGGCTTTTGAATCAGCTTATGGAGGCGCTCGGCCAGCAGACGATGCGTTGGCTCTCCACGAATGTGTCGGCATTCATCTGCTGTACGGTAGTGAACCTCTGGCTTGCACTGCCCTTTATGATCATGATCATGGATGGAGCGCTGCAGAGCATTGATGCGAGCTACTACGAGAGCGCGCTGCTGGATGGTGCGAGCTGGCTTGCGCGTACATGGTGCATAACGATCCCGTCCATCAAGCCCATCATTGCCCCTGCGGTGATCATAACGGTGTTCACGACCTTCAAGCAGTTCGATGTGGTGTACCTGCTCACCCAGCAGATGGGCGCACGGACAGGCTCCGACTTCCACACGATCCTGACCTACGCCTACGAGAATGCCTTTGTCACGAACAACTACGGCTACAGCTCGGCGATATCCATCATCATATTTCTCTTGATGCTTGCCTTTTCGGCGCGCTTCAAGCTTGCGGGGGAGGAGACGCTATGAAAAAGCGCACGCGGGAAAGGCTGGGGCTTGCGGTATTGAACATATTTTTCATCATCCTCTGCTTTGTGACGCTCATACCGATACTTTATGCGCTGAACGTGTCGTTTTCCGGGACGAACTCCCTTTTGAGCAGCGATTTTTCCTTTATACCTAAGAGCTTCACGCTGGCCAACTACGCCGAAGTGTTCACTGGTGAGGATATCATGACCTGGTTCGGCAACAGTATTCTGCTCGCTGCCGCGACGGTGTTCATCTCACTCGCAGTCAGCGTGCCTGCGGCATACTGCTTCTCCCGCCGCAGCTTTCCCGGCCGGAGGCTCGTACTGCGCTGGCTTGTGCTCTTGAACTCCTTTCCGGCGATCCTCAGCATGTTCGCGGTGTACCGGCTCCTGCAGCCGGTGGGGTTGGTCAACCATCGACTTGGCCTGATCATTGTTTACACGGGGACCATGGCCGTATTCTCGCTCTGGAACATGAAGGGCTACTTTGACACGATCCCCCTGGATATCGAGGAGGCCGCGCGAATGGACGGCGCGACGGATCTACAGGTGGTAACGCGCATCGTCATGCCTCTCGCCAAACCGAGCGTGATCGTCACGGCGCTGATGGTGCTGATCTATGTCTGGAACGAGTATATTTACGCCACGACGTTCATGACGGGCGAGGCGAACTACACCTTGGCTGCCGGCCTCTACACCCTGCAGGCCACGGAGATGAGCGGCAGCTGGCCTATATTTGCCGCGGCAAGCATCGTTGTGTCCCTGCCCGTGCTGATTATTTTCTTCCTGTGCCAGAAGCACATGACTTCCGGCCTGACTGCTGGAGGTGTTAAGGGATGAACTACGCCGCGATATTGCACCGGCCGGTGAGCGAATACTGCCACGGCCTGGACGAAAAGCGGATCGTCTACCGTTTGCGCTGCGCGCGCGGAGACCTGAAACGTGTGACGCTCTCCTATGGCGATACTGCCTGCCGTGTGACGCCCATCATTTTCACTACACTTGAGATGGATCTCGCTGTAAGCGATGCGTACCATGACTATTGGCAGGCTGTGGTGGAGAGCAAATATGATCGCGTATACTACTATTTTACGCTCTATGGCGGCGACGGAGAGTGGACGTACTACTATGGCGACGAGTTTACGAAGTCGCTTGTGGATGATCGCTCGGAGTATTTTAAGCTGCCCATCAATCACCGCGCGGACATTGCACGCATCCCAGATTGGGCCTACGATGCGATCGTGTATAATATCTTCCCAGACAGCTTTGCCTCCGGCCCTTGTTACATTTCCGGTAAGGGCTCGGAGGCCAGATTTGACGGCCAGATCGTGCATGGCAGGCTTGGTGGAACGCTGGACGGGGTGGCTGCGAATGCGGAATATATACGTCGCATGGGATTTACCTGCGTGTATTTAAACCCGATCTTTGCTGCAGGTGAGTACCACAAATATGATACCGTGGACTATATGCACGTCGATCCTTGCTTCGGCGGGGATGAAGCCATGCGCCGGATGGTCAAGGCTCTGCACGACAAGGGTATCCGTGTCATCATAGACGGCGTGTTCAACCACTGCGGCTGGCGCTTCTGGGCTTTTGAGGATGTGATTAGGAATCAGCAGGCGTCCCGCTATCGCGACTGGTTTTACGGTCTTACCTTCCCTTTGGAGCGGCCAGAAGACCCGGAGGCGTATCCCGGCTATGCCACCTACGCCTACGAGCGCATGATGCCTAAGCTGAACACAGCCAACCCAGAGGTGCGCGATTATTTCTGCGGAGTCGGCAAGCACTGGGTAGAGGCGTTTGACGTGGACGGATGGCGGCTAGATGTGGCGAGCGAGGTTGACGATGGCTTTTGGCGCGCTTTCCGCGCCGCCGTCAAAGCTGCGAAAGCCGATGCCCTGCTGGTCGGCGAGATCTGGGAGACGGCGAGGCACTGGCTGGATGGGGATATGTTCGATTCCACCATGAACTACGACTTCCGTAAGCACTGCCGTCGTTTCTTTGCCGAGGGCAGTCTGGACGCATATGGTTTTGCGGCGCGCTGTGCGGACCAGCTCATGCGCTACAAGCTGCAGATGCCCTATGCGCAGATGAATCTGCTCGACAGTCATGATGTCAGCCGATTCCTTTCGGTCTGCGGCGGGGATAAACGCAGATATAAACTGGCGGTGCTCTTTCTGATGACCTTTGTCGGTATGCCAATGTTGTTCTACGGTGACGAGCTGGGCATAGATGGCGTCGAAGAGCTTGATTACCGCGCGCCTATGCCGTGGAGCGGAGGCGATGCTCAGCTGCAAAACTTTGTCAGGCGCGCCATAATGCTTCGCCGCGAGCGGGAGGAGCTGTGTAGAGGCTCCTTTCGCTTAGTAAGCGCAAAGAAAGGCAGCGGCCTGTTCGTGTTTGAGCGGGCGTTCAATGGCGGCGGCGCTGTAATTTGTCTGAATGCTTCGGACTGTTCAGCCGAGATTGGGCAGAGGGGCAGGGAGATCTGGTCGGAAGGCTTGGCTGGGATGAAACTTTGTCCCTGGGGCTTCGCTGTTTTTGAAAAATAGAACATAAAAAATTATACCACCGCGCAGAATGCGGTGGTATAATCTTTGAGGGGGTGGTTGGTATGGCGGTCACGATCAAGGATGTTGCTCGCGAGGCGGGCGTATCTGTGTCCACGGTGTCCAAAGTGATCAACGGGCATTACAGTATATCTGCGGCGACGGCAGAGCGGGTGCGTGAAACGATGCGCACGCTCCAATACTATCCCAATGCCAGCGCCCAGAGCTTTGCCAGAGGTGCCACGCGCCGTGTTGTGCTTCTAGCGGATATGTACCGGAATATCGCTTTTGAAAACCCGCACATGTTTGAAATATTTGCCGGCGTAGAGGAATCCTTGCGCCGACGCGGGTACGTGCTGGAGCTGCGAGGCACAGACAAGACGGATGCGAGCGGCACGGCGGAGGAGATCATAGCGCGTCGCGAGGCCGATGCCCTCGTCGCGCATGTTTCCGTAATGTCGCACGCTCTCAGTGCGTTATTGACCGAAAAGCGCTTCCCGCACATGGTTCTCGGTGTGCCAAGTTTTTCCAGTCAGGTGTGCTGGGTGGATATCAACCACGTATATTCCGGCGTCCTTGCCGCGTCGCACATGGTCAAGTGCGGCTATAGGCGAATTGCTTTCATCGGTGGCCGGGACTACGACCTCAGCTCCTCCAACCGCTTGGAGGGAGTTCGTAAAGGGCTGGAGGATGCCAGTGCACCAATAAGCGAGAATTTTATCTGGCTGGGAGACTCTACCTTGGCCGACGGCGTACGCATGACAGACAGGCTGCTTGCGCAGTCACCGAGACCGGACGCCGTGATTTGCGCGAACAATTACCTTGCGCTTGGATGCGTTGAGGCCATACGCGCTGCGGGACTGAGGATCCCCGAGGATATTGGTGTCATGACCTTTGATGACTATCCCTTTTCCCGACAGACCAGCCCCTGGCTGACCACCGTGGACATAGATGTGCGTGATATGGGCGCTCAGGCTGCAGATCTGCTCCTCTCCATCATACGCCACCCAAATAAGCAGGTGCAAATGTATATGACGACATCTAACCTTATAGAGCGCGGATCTACTGCTTCGGTAATAAACAGGAAATAAGGAGCGGATCCTGGAGCAGTTCAGAAGCGGAGGAGACGTAACCATGAGCAGGCAAGGTGATTTTCTCATTTATTGCGTGGAAACCTACAAAAACGCCAAGCGTTTGACGGGGCGGCAGGTGACGGAGCTCTTCACCCGCTACCGTGTGTGGGAGTATGTATACTCCTGCTTTGAGGCGCTGCACACCACCGGCGCGAATTATATTGTAGAGGATATCGACCTCTACATCGAAGCCCGGAAGCCTGCGGCGACCTGATAAGATCGATTTGACCTTCGGCGCATGGCGAGCGGATCAGCCCTTTACCCGTCCAGCGTCACATCCACGATAGGCTCATAGGTGAAGTTTTCCCCGGTCTCCTCCTTGAGCTGTGAGAGCTTCTTGGCCTTCTCAATCTCCAGCTGGACCAAGTCCTTCTGGTACGCCCGCTTCATGTATGCCCGGACGATGATCGCTAGACACAGCAAAACCCCGGCCCCTATGTAGGAGACCGGGTCTAAGTTGCTCTGCCGGTGCATTTCCACGCAGACGAAAATGACAAAAGCAATAGAGAGCAGAAAGGCAGCAGATACGCAGATTTTTGAGAATTCGATATGCGCTCTGCGAGTGTTGCGTTTTTTGGATTTCGATACACGTTTACCCGTTGTGATCACCTCCGATATTTTTGCAGTAAAGCATGGGCCTTAACACCGAGTACGCATATGCAAATATAGTTAAGAAACAGGGATCATTTGTTGACTTTGCAGCTTGATAGCTCTATAATACTTATAAAATATTTAAATTTTAGCAGTGGGAAATGTGTTCTATGAAAATTACGTATAAAAAGTTTCGGATGCGGTACTTAGCATTGTTAATTGCCATTCTTCTAACGATGTTCAATACTGTAAGTTGTTCGTTGGACTCAGAAAGTGAAGCAAATAACTCTGATGACGGTCGGGACAATACTCCGTCAATATCAAATTCAGAAAAAGGTATTACTGATAAGGAAAACACTGTCGAACAGCAGGAAGAGCCGGCTGAATTAAACGAGGGCCAGCCAGTTGAAAAGAACGGTTTTGATTCTGCTTCTAATGAAGTCTATGAGTTGGCAGGATACATCGTTGAGATTCCAACATACTGGCAGTCTGAAAATCTAATTGACGGCGGGATCCTGCGTTATTCTGAAACTGACGGAAAAGTGGCGATGTTGCAAGTAACCGCAAGCGAAGAAAGTGACGATGATTATCCTGTCACATTCGATGCGCTGATGGATGATAATGAGAATATGATTGAAGCAATTGAATCAACAGCGTTTAGCGAAGTGACATCCTATGAGGTTGTCGATACCGGTGTGATTAAAGGTATACTATATAAAGGGACAATAGAGGACCAAAGTAGTGGCTTGGCAGGCTACGGTGAATGGTTTACATTTCCTTCTGAGATAGATCGAAATTGGTGTACACTGGTTCTGTCCCAGACCGAAAACACGGAGTATTCCTATATTGATGATTTCATGAAGATAATCCAATCCATCAAACCAATTGAAGAAACCAGTGGTGCTGCAGAAGACCATCCAGAAACGCCGACAGAACCTGTGATAGAAGCCACACCAGAGCCGGCAGAAATTCTTACGGCAGAAAATTGTCCTGATCTCGCAGCACTTTTAGCATTGCGAGATCCAGGTGATCCATCTGTAACAGCATTCGCAAGTAAGTACTATGGTCAAGTCATTGAGTTTGATGGATGTGTGAATTCAATACAAAACCACGGGGACTATACTTCCCGATGGGATGTTTTGATCGCTTCAGGAGACTATGATGAAAACAGTGCGATGGGGCCAAATTTCCACCTGACTAATGTTAATTTCAATGACATGAATGTGACGGGAGGGGATAGTGTATATGCTGGCTTAAATGTTCGTGTTGTTGCAGAAGTTGGTAACTACGACTCCAATTCCCAACTGCTTGAACTGCAAATAATTAGTATTCACGTCAGAGATTAATGCTGTGAGCGGTAGTATGCAAGTGTTGGTGGCATATGATGAGCGTCACAAGTGCCGGAAATTTGTGATTCGTGACGGCAGGAAACTGGACCGGCCACCAAGCTCACCGGCCCTTGAGGACAGCACCGTTACACCGCGGCCTTGATCAGATAGTACTGCGCCTGGGTGGTGTTGATCCGGGCAAAGGACTCCTCGCCGTTGATGGCAGCCACATGGCCGCCGTCCAGCATGATGGCCAGATCCAGCTTCAGCTTGTCCTTGCAAAAGGTGTCCACCTGCTTGCCGGTCATGGATTTGCAGTATACCAAATAGACCATCTCGTTCTTAACGCCCAGCACAGTGTGGTTGGTCTGGCGCAGGACGTCGGCGTATGCGCCGCTGAATCCTTCGGCAGCGGGGCTGTACATGTTCAGAAGGCCCATGCCGCCTACCGCCCACTTGACCCCGCTGGGGAGCTCGGTGGAGTAGAGGCATCGTTTGACGCCAAACTTCCCATTGTTCAGCCGGTACAGCACGCACTCAGGTTTGTTCAGCCATGCGTGACACGCGGAGCCGGCAATGGCTTTCCCGTCGTTGACCAAAATGGAACAGGGCTTGGATTGATAGGAGAAGGACCCGCTGATGCTGTTCTTGTGGGCGCTGCACCTGGTTGTGGTGCCGATCACATCGATGTCCTTGCAGATGATGACGGGGTTGCTGTAGATCTGCAGGGTGAGGGGCCAGCAGTTGGCGCCGAGTTCCACGGCGATGTCACTCATGGTCTGCGCGCCGATCAGGCCGTCCACCTTGGCCCCCACGGCGGACTGTACTGCCTTGATCAGCTTGGCTTCACTTGCGGTGCTTCCTTTGACTGAATTCATTCTGTTACCTCCATAAAAGAAAAAAGACCGCCGGCATCGTCGCCGGCGGTCTTTATCATGTGTTTATTCGTAGGACCAGAGACCGTCCTTGGCCAATAACTCCCAGTTTGCAGCAATGATTTTGACCTTCCGATTGAAGTCTACGCGGTAGTCCTTCTGGTAAATATAGTTTTTGTCCATCATTTCAAGCAGACTGATGCGGACCAGATCCACATCCAGATCGTTCATCCTTGCCACTGCGTTGATTGTTCCGTTGAACGTCGGAATGATCTGCGGTTTGTTGGCGACGGCGGCGATATTGTTGACGATCAGAGGATATATATCCTGTGTGTGCTCCCGCAGGACGGGCAGCTCAACGGTTTTTGTGGCGATGGCCTGAAGGTCCTTGCTGATCGACCCTCTGACCCCATACAGTATAATCGTTTTCTTCCGCTTCAGCGAGAGAAATCTCGCCGCAGACTGAAAATGCCCATCCCCGGTAAACAAGATGTATGTGGTGATCTCCGGACGCTCGATCGCTGTCTGGTATATGTAGTCGAGCATAATGAAGTCTGTCATATTTTTCTTATGCTCTGGGGTGAGGTTACTAGTATCAATGATTGTGTTGGTGACCGCTCTGAGTTGCTGGGCCTCCTGCTGGATTCTTGGATAACTCAGATCGGCGAATACCATGATGTCTGAGACATGGTACTGCCCTGTGATTTCCGCCGCCCATTTTGATACATTGGGGGAGATGTGGAGTAAGTCCCGGTAGGAGTAGAACCAGTATTCAAAGTCTACAAACGCGATGGCTTTGTCCTGCGCCGGCGGTGTTTGAGAAGGTTCTTGATGCGTTAATTTTGTCCTGAAAAAGTTTGAAAGAAAGTTCACACAGTTAACGCCTCCATTCCATATTTTGGTATATACAGTATACCATAGAAATTTGGCGAAAACAAATTGAATGTGTCGAGATAGGGGTAATACGGTTAGGCGAACACGAAGAACATGTAGGGGCCTTCCAGCACACTTCTGCTATTGTCAACACCGAACTCAAACGTTAGCCCTGTTGAACTGTAAGTGATATCAAACAAATCGCGGAATGAAGATCTCGAATGTTCATCGACCTGAACTTCCTGATCCGCCACGTCCAGATATCCGTCGAGATACCAGCCAAGATCAGTATGAGCAAAGACGAAGACCTCCTGAAAATCCTCTGCGCTCTCACTTCGGAAACTTCTAAAATTGGTGGTAGACAACAAGAATCCAATCGGTTCAAATCCGCAGTCAATTCTCCACCGAGGCGACTCATCGATGAAGCTGTCCGTCTCCACATAAAATTGTCCGCCGGAGACCAGACTGCCGATCACCCCAAAGATATTCACGCCGTCCCGGATATTGTCGGCAATCAGGTTGGCGCTCCCTGAGACGGTAATCGCTCCCGTGGTGTATCTGCCGGAGGACACGGCAGTTTGCGTATATGTGGACGGCGTAATGGTCTTCCCTGCCTGGGTGGTAAGCTGCCTCGTGGCACTCTTGGTGCCGGAGCTGACATATCCGGCGGACTGGGTGGCGGAGGCGGTGATCAAACCATTGGAACTGACGGAAATGCTCGGCGTCGCCTGGGTCACCGTGGCGACAGACTTGCTGACCTGGGAGGGGTAGTACCCAGCAGGGACGATAATGCTGGATCCGCTGGCAGTCAGGCTGGAGGAGCTTCTGGTGGTAATTGTCCCGGTAACAATATTTCCCCCTTGGTTGAGAAGCTGCTTCCCGCTCAGCAGATCGCCGGCGGAGCCTGGGTTGGTGAGGGTCGGCAGAGGCGCCTTGGTACCCGTGATGATTTGGCCGCTCTGGTCGATAGCCTGCTTGTTCTGCATGATATCGGCGGCTGCCGCTGGATCAGTCAAAGCTGGAAGCTTTTTACCGCCCACTACAGGATTAAACAGCATACTCCACCTCCTGTAGCTCAATGGAAAGTGTTATATCCGATGTAGGAACTGACGTGCAGCTGAACGTCAGAAAATTGTCGGTCGTAGGAGCTTCGCACCAGACGTCGCCCGCCGCCCACGCGGCTGTGCTCGTCCTGTCGGCCAGGGCAAGCTTAACGGACTGCTTCGTCTGGTCTGCCAGAACGCCGGGTACAGAGACAGTCTGGGCGTTGCTGGACCACCCAGAGACAGGGAGAGTGACCGTGCGTCCCTTGGCCTTTGGATTCACCCGGATGCGCTCATTACCCTTCGCGGTGGTAGCGTCAATGTAAAATCCTCCGTCGTCCGTGGTCAGATAGGCATAGCCGTCGTGAAACGGCGTGTTGCTTGTAGAAATGCGGGAGCTGTCCCCCCGCAATGCTTTCAATAAAGCCATAGTGTGTTACCTCCGTTCTACAGAGATGTCTTTCACAATTAAGTTAACGAAAAATACTGTCCTACCAGCTCGTGTGGCAGGTACTGGAGGGTGATCTTGTCGCCCTCGGACTCTCCGGTCCGCTCGCAGAGATAGGTATTGCCGTCCTCCGGGTCTTTGTAGTACAGCCCATAGGTATACTCCATACCCCTGGCGGCGGTGATGGGGTCGTCAATGGTCCCGGTCTCGATGGGGTCACCAATGACCGCCCACATGGCCGGGGTTTTGTCCGGGGTCCAGTCGGCTTGTGTGGTGTGGTCCTGGATGGCCTTGTACAGCCTGGGAGCGTAATACCGGCGGTCTCCTTCCACAACATCCTCTCCAGGCTTCCATGGGGCGAAAAGGCTGGGGGCGGTGGCGGCGGTCTCGTCGTCCAGGCTCACCACCGCTTGCTCAACGACAAGCCGAAGCGATCTTGCTTCGCGCATGGTGGCATCCTGACCAATGAGCGTATGAGCAATTTCTTTGTCCGTGGGTTTGCCCATTTTTACAGTAATGGTTCCGTCCATGTTGTCTCCGATAGAACCGACCATGGAAAAGATGCTGCAGTCTTTCTCTTCTCTCTCTACGTCCTCTGGGCCGTCCGACTCTTTTTCATAAACGATGCTCCATTGCATATCGTTATGGAACAGGGATGCCGCCTCTTCGTATGTTGACTCCAGGGTGACATGCTTGCTCTCCCGAAGTCCCCAGGAGCGGTCCCTGATTCGATCGTGAATTTTGGCTGGATAGAGTGTTTCACCGATTTTTAGATATGTCATGTATTTCTTTACCTCCGTTCTACAGAAGAATTAAAGCGCGAAATCCGGCGGAATAAGCCGATAAAAAAACAAAATGATAGTTATGTTCTGATTGACAATGTGAAGTATGTACGCTATACTGTACATAAAGGAGTTGATACCCGTGACCAATACCAACATTACAAATTTTCGGAAAAACCTGTTTGACTACGTTGAGCAAGCTGTGACTTACGGTGATGTAGTGAATATCTCCACCAAGAACGGAAATGCCGTGATGTTGTCTGAGGATGACTATAACGGGCTGCTAGAGACGTTGCGTCTGACCTCCATCCCTGGCATGACTGAGAGACTTCATAAGGCAGCGGCAGAGCCCCTTGACCAGTGCACAAAATATGACCCGGATGAGGAATGGTGATGTTCGAGATCGTATTTTCCAGCCAAGCGGAAAAGGATAAAAAGCTCCTCAAGCAGGCAGGGCTGGACAAACGCACAAAAGCATTACTGGCTGTGATCGCGGAGAATCCCTTTAAGAGTCCTCCGCGTTACGAGAAGCTTGTGGGAGACTTAGCCGGGTTCTATTCTCGCCGAATCAATATTCAACACAGAATCGTCTATCAGGTCTACCAGCAAGAGCAAACAGTGAAGATCTTGAGCATGTGGGGCCACTACGAATGACATCAAATGAGACGGGAGAGAGCAAATGCCCTCCCCCGTCTCATGTTTAGAAGCTGCCCCAAGTCAAGGCAGTTTCCACAGCGGTGTCAGCGTACTCCTTGGCGTTGGTCTCGGCGGTGGTAGCGGACCCGGCGGCGTCATAGTTTGCGGCCAGGCTGTCGGCGTAGGACTTAGCGGCGGTCTCAGCGGCAGTAGCAGAGCCGGCGGCATCATAGTTGCCAGCCAGGCCATCAGCATAATCCTTGGCATTCTGCTCCGCAGCATCCCACTTGGCCTTGTCGCCATCAGCGATTTTGTCCAGTTCAGCCTTGTTGGCGTGGGTATGAGAAGCACCCTCCAGAGTGGTAACCCGGTCAGCAACCGCAGTCAGAGCGGCAGCGGTGGCGTAGTCGCCGATGTTCAAGGCGGCGATGGCGGCGGTCACATAGGCGGAGACGGTCTGCTCGCCGGTGTCCACCTTGGTCTCAAGGGCCTCGATGGCGGTGTTCATGGCGGCGGCGTCATCGGGGTGGTCCTGGATCCACTGGGCGATCTCCTGCAGGGTGTTCAGGCTCTCCTGAGCGCCCTCGGGGATCAGCTGGGCGGCCAGCTCTTCGTTGGCAATGGTGCGGACGCTCTTGCCGGTATCAGCGCCGACCAGGGCGTCAACGGCGGCCTGGTCGGCCTTGCCATTAATCTTCGCGGCCAGAGCGGATTCCAGATCCGCCTCAGCAACCTGGTCCTTCGCTGCCAGAGCGCCCAGGCCCTCGATAGAACCGGCCACGACATCGGCAACCTTGTCGTCCACATACTCCTTCACGGTGGTGTAAGGAACGTCATCCTCTTTGTTGCCCAGATCACCGATAGCGGTGGCGATAGCAGAAGACACCTCGGCGGAAGTCACATAGGTGGCGCCCTTGGTCAGTGTGATCTTTCGGGAGCTGGCATCGTATGCAGCAACAGTGACGGCATTGCCGTCGCCAGTCACCTCAATGGAGGTAGCGCCGGTATCAAGATTGATCTGGATGTAGTTGGTGCCATTCCACTTCGCCAGGACGTTGATGTCGGCGATGTAATACAGAGCGGTGGTGCTGGGGTTGGTGTTGGCCTGGAGTGCCTCCAGGTTGGCGAACTCCTGGAAATCGCCAATGCGGATGCGGGTGCTTCCGTCAACATCCAAATACAGAGCGCGTTCGTCGGTAGTTACATAGAAGGCCCCTTCGGTGTATGCAGAGGGCAGGGCGGCCAGAAGGCCCTTCTTAAAAGAAACAGTAGCCATGTTCAAAATCCTCCAATTATTTTGATTACATTTCTCCCCAGACAAGGCTCTGGGCCATGCTGGCGATCAGTTCCGTGTCAATGCCGTCCAGCTTCTGCTTGTCGGCATAGCTCAAAAGACCAGCGCCGTTGACGCCATCTGGACCGTAACCAGCACCAATCAGGGTCAGTACGCCGTGCTGTACGTCGGGGGAATAGGTGCCATCCTCCTGCTTGGTGAAGATACGGATCTCGGCGGTGTTGGTGGTCTCCGTGCGCTGGACATTGACGATCTCGCTGAGGATCTCGTCAGGCATGGAGCTGATGATGCCCTGCAGGCTGGTAATGTCAGAGGCCATGTCGGCAGCCTCGGGGGCGTGAGCCGCCACGTAATCCACCAGCTCCTTGAAGGTGTTCACCGAGCCGTCATCGCTGACCTTCTCAGCGAACGCATTCACCGCGTCCGTCGCGGCCTGGGAAGCGGCCTGCTCCACGGCTTCCTGGTCCACCGCCACAAACAAGCCGTCGCCGCGCACCTCCAGCAGGTTGCCCTCGTCCTGGGACACGCCGACCTGGATGGTCTTAAAGCCGTCCTCACCGTCCCCTAGGATGATGGTGGCGTCAACAGGGGTCAGACCGGCGGAAGCGCCGGAGCCGGAGATGCCGTCCAGCTTCGCCTTGTCCGCGGCGGACATCAGGCCGGCGGCAGCGGCGGTGGCCTCCCGGCCCACTGCGTACAGCTCCTCGCCCTTGCGGATCTCCTTTACATCCGTGAGCCAGTACAGAGTATTGGCGTCCTTCTGCTGCAGAGCGTCATAGACCGCCTTTGTACCGACCTTAAAGATCACATTGTTTGCCATGCTATCCTCCTCCATAAAAGAATTCAGCGCCCCCATACGGGAGCGCGTATCTGTCACATTTCTTCCCAGATGTAATCTGAGGTGACCTGGCTGCCGTCGATGTCAGACCACTCATCAAACGGATTCAGATCCACAGGCCCAGGGATGTCTCCCGGCTTCTCCTCAACGGTGAAGGTCAGGATCTTTCTGTCGTCGATGTGGGGCACGTAGACGGCGCCGCTGACATCCAACATACTGCCGAGATTTTTCTCGGTGCCGTCGCTGAAGCGGAGGACCATCTCGCCCTCCTCCGTAATGACGATATCCGTAATGCACTCGCCGGTGTCGGTGCAGACATAGATCCTGTCGCCAATGGGAATGCCGTTGGCGGTCAACTGGATGGTGCTGGTCTCCGCGTCGAAGATCAGGTTGTCCGCCTTCTTCGCGTCGGTCTCCTCTACGCGGGTCTCCATCCTGGCAAGCTGCATCGTTAGCCAATCCAGCTGGTCCAGCTGACCCTCCTCCAGCAGCTCGTCGGAGGAGATGGAGGGAAGGATCCGCAGGAAGGCGGGGGAGGAGCGCAGAACGACAGCCCCCTGTTTGTCAACGATGGAGAGGCACAGCTCGATCTCTCCGGCCTCAGCGGTCATGACTGACGTGAGGGAGGTGATATACTGCGCGTAGTCCTGGTACAGATCCTCCTTCCTCGCCAGCCCCTTGGTCATCCCCATGCCGCTGGGCAGAATAAACCTGGCGATCACATTCGCGTTCGCCAGGTCCACATTGTCGATATTGGGTGGAATCAGGAAAAGAAGCTGGTCCGCCTTGTGCTCAAACTGGTGCAGGATCGGCTTGCGGGTGACGAGCAAAGACTTGTCCTGTTCCATTTTGATAATGATCACGGTCTCACCTCCTCACGCTAACGTGATGATCACGATATAGACGGTCAGGTCCACAGCGGGGACCTCCTCACAGGTAAAAGTCAGGCTGTTTTCCGCCTGGACCCGGCAGCGGACCACGGAGTCCTCATACGCCTCCATTGCCGTCCCGGCGGCGACCGGGATGAGCAACTGCGTAAGCTCGTCGGCGGAGACGCCCGGGACGGATACTGTCTGCCTATTGTCTGCCCAGCCGGCCGCCGTCAGGGTGACCGGTATATAGGGGGGCACCTCCGCTTTTCCGCTCCACGCCGTCCGCTCCAAAGCAGTGATGTGGGAAACAGCGTCCCCCACATGTGTATCCAGCCCGCTCTGGACGGCGGCTGCGCTCCCGGCGGGATCGGCCCCGACCATCTCGCAGGTGTAGTCGCCGGCCGCAGGGGTTACCGCCCCCGTGCGCCCGTTGAAGGTGGAGACGCCGATATCCTTTCCTGCAACCGCGGCGTCCACATAGGACTTGATCCCGGCGGAGGTGACCGGATTTCTGCTGTCTGCCGCCGGTGTGTCGTCGAATGTCAGCTCCTCCTGCTTCCCCGCCATGGCATCCTGAAGCACGGCGATGACCTCGTCGAGCTTTACCATGTTGGAGTCCGTCTCACCGGACATCTCTGTCCGCCAGGCGAGGAAGGTTTTGTCGGTGGAAGCCGGAGTCAAATACAGCTTCAGACGCTCCGTTACATCAGCCATGTTGCGTTCCCTCCTCCTCAATGATAAAATCGACCTCCGTCAGCGGCATGTCGTCCCATGTGGTGAGCATGTAGTCGTCCATTTCGCTGACGAGCCGCAGACGCCCCTTCAGAAGGTTCGCGTGGCCGGATATGGCAAAAGCTCCATCCACCCGCAGTTCTGCCTGCCGGGAGAAGGCGGCGCCTCCCTCCAGCGTGAACGTTCCTGCGGCGGAGAGCTCCGCCAGCCGCTCCAGTGACATCTCTCCAGATCGGAGTGCGAACCCTTCGCCCGTCAGGCGCAGGACCAGGTAAGAGCGCAGGACCGGATCGTCGGACCGGAATACGATGAGATCGCCGCCGCGGATGCCGATCCGGAGCTTCCGCCCGAAAAGGCTGCTCATCACATGGGGAATTTCTCTGCGGCAGGAGATGGGGTAGGGGGGAGAGTTCACGTGCTTCAGCGGGATCAGCCTGCGCCGGCAGGGCAGCTTGACCGGCCTGTCATGGGGGTTGCTTCTCACTGTGCCGCCCCCTTATTCCCCGGCAGCAAGCTCTGTGAATTGCAGCCACAGCTCCTGGGGTGGGAAGAGGAGCGTATTGTCCGCCGTCACCGTCTGGGGCGCGTCCAGGGGCCTGCACCAGACAGGGGACGCCCCCTCGGCGGGGCCGTCAAAGAGGACGCAGTAGGACACAGTTCCCCAGGAGCCGGTGCTCTTGGGGAACTCAATGTTGCTTGCGTTATACACCTTGCCGTCGGACGAGGCGGAAAAGGGGGCCGGGACCCTGGCGTATCCCGCCCCGCTCGGCTCCGTGATATTGCCGCCGGAGGCGTCCATCTCCGTGGCGCTCAGTCCGACGTAGTAGGTGGAGGGGAGGGCGCCGCCACCGCTGTTCCCCTTGAAAATGTTGTCCATGACAAGGTTTTTGAAGCTTGTGGTAAACATCAGTCACCTCCAAAAAAAGCGCTCTTGTTGCGGTTCGCCAGGACCGTCAGATATCCCTCGTAGATTTCAGACTCCGTCCCGTTGGTCAGGTGGAGCTGGTAGATGTATTTCCCTGAGAGGGAGAGGGTCTTGTCGGAGTCAATGACGAAGCGCAGCACCCCGTCCTCATCCAAGCCAGTGGAGGCGATGAAGAACAGGGGCGCGTCGGTGAGGTTGATGTAGGGGGAGACAGACAGGTACCCCACGACCTCCTCCGGGTCAACGCTCATACAGAAATAGTCCGTGATCTGGAAGTCAACAGGGTGTGTCGCGCCGGCGACCATGGTGATGGCCGGAAGTCTGAAATGATCCATAATCAACCTCCCACGTTGACCGGCCACTCGCAGGTAAACGTGTATCTGCCGGAACCGGTCATGGTAATCGTGTTGTCTCCCCGAGCGAACCGGGGAAAGTGAAACGGCGTATCATACGATAGGTACTGATACGGGTTGAGGCCGCTGGCTGAGGTGATCACACCGTTCTCGCAGTCGATGGTCAGATCCCCCATGGCGGAGGGGAGACCCTGGAACGTAAAAGAGCTGGTCTCCATGCGGTTTTCGATCCAGATCGAGAGATCGCCGCCCGTGTGACCGGTGATCGCAAGTTTCGGATAATAAAAGCCGTTGTGGGAGCTCTCGCTGCGAAGCGTCGTGGTCAGAGAGGAAGCGACCATGTAGTCGTAGACCATGGGCCTCAGATAGGCGTAGGGGGAGTCGCAGGTCACCTGGAAGGACACACCCCACTTGTTTCCCGCCACCTCCACGGCCTGCAGGGAGGAGATCAGGCAGCGGTACCGGATCTCCTCCATATCCTCCTGGACAATGGACAGCCACTTGTACTCCCTGTGGCCTGTGAGCCATGCGGCAATCTTCTGAAGATCCCAACGGTCCAGCGGTTCATTTCTCTCCGCGCGATCCTCGCTGACGCAGAGCACCATGGTGAAGGTCAGCGGGGCGTTGACGGCGCCGCCATAAAAAAGAGACCGGTACCGGCCGTCGATACGGTCCTCCGCGAGCTCTAGGTCAGAGGCGAAGGTGGTGGCGCTCTGCCGGTTGGAGGTGAAGTCGTACATGACCAGCCCCATCTCCTCGCAGGGTATGCCGTCAAAAAGCATGGAAGTTCCGTAAAAGGACATTAGCGTCCTCCTCACTCGCCCTTCTCTGTCTCGGCGGCCTGCCTCTCCTGGTGGATGCGGGCGTCGCATTCATCCTTCAGTCCCGCCAGGGCCCGAAAGGCGGCGGCCATGGCGTAGGTATTCTGCTGTCCGCTGTAGGTAACGCTGCCGATGGCCGCCTCGATGAATTCTAGGGCGCTTTTGATTTCCGTAAAAGACATAATTTATGTTCTCCTTTTGCTCATGAGGTCTCGTTGAGGGCATCCCGCAGGTCGAGGAAAATGTCTGCGGCGATCGGATCGCCCCGGTATACGCGGCTTGGCACGCGCCCGCTGGTGGAGATATCCTCGATAGCGGAGCGCGCCTCGTTGATAATGCTGGCTTCGATGGGATCTCCGCGATAGACCCTGGTGAAATCGTACTGGGACAGCCCATCATAATCCCGAAACTCGTTGATTCTGTCGCAGAAGTCGTTCCACTCCGACGCGCTGAGGTCAATGGTTCGACCGGATGCGATGGAGCTGTACCAATCCCAGTCGTCCGGTCTGGCCCCACCGCCCTGAGAGGGGGTAGTAAAATACTCCGTACCGATCCAGTCGGTGGAGTTCCCAGTCACTACGCCGGCGTTGACGGCATAGTCTGTCCGTTCCTCCAGCCCCTCGAAAGTCCTGGTGATGGACGTCGAGGTTGCCGTATGCTGCTCGTCGATGATCGTCACATTGCCGGGATCTGTGCGGACGAAGAATCGCACAACATCACCAGAGGCCACGCCTCGGACAGTGATGGTGATCGCTAATGGAAACGCTGTAAATGTAAATGTGGCCATTGATCAGAACCTCATGCGAATGTGGCGGTTAGTCCCTCGACAGTTGCTTCATTGAAATCCAAATAGCCCTCAAACATGATTCTCATGTTGCTTGGTGAGCTGATATGAACTACTGGGTAGTCTCCGTAGGAGTATGAGAATCGGAGAGCTTCACAATAATCTCTCACTGGCGCCGGGACATAACCCCACAGCGTAAAGCCGTCATTATAGACTTCCAGCTCGTTTGCCTGAATTTTAGGAGAGGACACCAGAGAGAAATCAATATATGTGCTTTTGATATAATCTGGTAATTCAGTTGGTTCAATAGAATTTGCAAGCTCATATGCTTCATCCGCTCGATTTTGAGCACTATTGGCGAGATCATACGCCTCGCTCTGCCCGATCTCCGTTACGTTATTCCAGTTGATGGAGCTGCCCGCCCCCATGGTGATGTTGCCATTGATGGTGACGGCTCCTGTCTCACTGACCTGGAAGGAGATCCCGCCAGTGCTGCGGTTGTGTATGGTAATACCGTAGAGGTCGAGATACTCAGAGCTCCACTTCCCGCCGTCCATCATACTGTTGCCGTTGGAGTCCAGATAGGCGGCGGCCTGTACCGTGCCCTTGAAGGTGCCGGTGGCGCCGGTGATGTCCCCGCTGAACACGCCGTCGGTGGCATAGATGGTGCCCTTAAAGTAGGCATTGCCATAGAGGTCCAGCCAGAAGCAGGGGACCGGCGTGCGGCTACCAATGTCATCGATGTTGGTTGCACTGGAGCCGTCCGTCATCTTGATGCCGGTGATGTTGCCGCTGCTGTCGTAGGCATAGATCGCGTTTTCCGAAATCCCGGCACCGGCGGCGAGTCCCACCTCCGGGTGGAGGCCGATCTGACCCGCCGCGCCCACCAGGTCGAACTGGGAGTTGTAGAGCTTGGCGCCGTCCGCATCCACCTGGAACACGGCCACACTGCCGCTCTGCTTGGTGGACTGGATCATCAGATTCTCACCAGCCAGCAGGGTGCCCACCAGGTTGGGGGCCACGATGCCCCACATCTCTCCCTTGTTTTCATCCACGAATTTCCCGATGGCCACCTTCACGGAGTTCCAGTTGTCGTCGGTGAAGACGATGCTGTTGTTGATCATCCAGATCTGCTCGTCCTCATAGTCCGTCTGGGACTCGTCCCGCCATTTCCGCAGGTGGATGCCGGAGCCGTCGATGGAGAACGCTTGGTTGGAGGAGGCAAATAAACCATTGAGGGCTACATCCCGCATGGCATCCATCAGGTCCCGCACGGCGTTCGTGCCGCCGGCGCTGGTGAAGGCGTTGTAGTTATACTTGTTGAAGTCCACGCTCTTGCCCATGCTGACAGACTGGTCCAGCAGATCCGCCAGCTTAAAGGCGCTGTCCGAGAGAGAGAAGTTGTCGCTGAATTGAAGCGACAGATCCTTCGACTCGAAATCGACCTCCACGCCAATGAGGACAGGGGAGAGGACGCCAAAGGTCTCGCCCAGGTTCAGATACAGCTTGTCGCCCAGCTTCAGCTGGCGGCGGAAGGCGTCGAAGTCATCCATCGCCAGGAAGTTGCCGGAGTTCACGGAGAAGTGGTAAGTGGGCCAGGCCAGGTCCTCCAGGATCTGCGCCCCGTAGTCGAACAGGTCCCACTCCACCGCCCGCTGCTGGTAGGCCGACAGATTCTTGGTGATGTACACATCGGCTCTTGTGCTGGTGATGGACGCCTGGGTACCCTCGATGTAGCTGCCACCGATGTCAGGGTCCTCTGTGGCGTCGGTGGACACCGAGGCGGGGCCTGTGAGAGTGGCGCACCCGCTCTCCAGGTAGATGGAGGTGGTGCTGTTCCCACCCAGGTAGTCGAAGGCGCTGAGCACGTTGGCGCCGCTGAGCTTCACCTCGCCGTTGACGGTGACGGACGCCGTGCCGCCCCGGGCGCTGTAAACCACGCGGCCATTGGACAGGGTGGAGCCGGTGATGACAGCGCCTCTCACCTGGATGGACACGTTGGCGTTGGGGTAGCTGTCGCCCTCCACCTTGTAGCTGTCCACCGTCGGGGCCACAAAGGTGCTGTCGGTGATGGCGTCCTCCTTGATGTACCGGCTCAGCGTGACCTCCTCGCTGGGGGTGATGCCGTAGGCGGACCATGCGGTGGCCTCATTGATGGCGATGAGGGACGCCTGGCTCTCCTCCATCTCCGATTCGATGGCGGCGATCTCAGACTCCTTGGCCCGGATCTCAGCCCGCTTGTCGGAGATCTGGGCGGCGTAGGAGGGCAGGTCTCCATCGATGCCAGCGGCCTCCGCCTCCACCACCACGGCCTGCTGCTCCTCCAGGACCTTCAGCTCGCCCTCCAGCTTGGTCAGGGCGGCCTTCTCCGTCTCCAGCTCCACATGGAGCAGGGCGTTTTCCACGGTGCGGGAGAAGTATTCGTTTTGGTACCTAGTGAAGCCGGTCTTCCAAGCCTCCCACTTGGAGATCAGGGCGGGGGAGATGTCAAAGCCGCTTAAAGTCAAAGCCATTGTGACGCTTTGAGCTTTGAAATTTGAAAGTTGAATATGATCGGGAAAATTGTCAGCGCAGAGGAAGCGCTTCCGGGAGATCCCCCGGCTTGCGGGTACGCTTCCTTCTCGGTTTAGGCTGGTCCGTGTCAGAACCAGAAGATGCAGGCACCTTGCCGCTGACGGTATCCAGCCAGTTGGTGAACAGGTGGTACATCCGGTCGCTGGGTATGTATAGCGTAATAGGATTTCCGTCCCGGATGGCGCTGCGCCAGACCCACTGGACCATCTCGGAGAGGGCAAAGGCGTTGTGGTCGATCTTTCCGCCGCGAGCCGAGATGAAGTTCACGAGATTCGGATTGATGTACCGGTTGATAGGGTAGGCGAGGGCGGTCTTGTCCCGGTAGGCGTTGGTCGCCTTGGCGGAGCAGTGAACGAATCCTCTGTTGTAGGTGGGGCATACCAATGTTTTCCGAAACGACTTATAGGTCGTCCACATAGAGCCAGCATACCCCTCAGAAGCGGCCGTGCGGAAGAAAGAAGACATATGCCGCTTGAGGATTTGTAATTGTTCTGCCAACGTGGGATCCCCAGAAAGACATCTCTGGTACCAGCTCAGAGAAAAACAGGCCCTTCCGGTTTTCAGCTTCTCGGAGCGGAAGTGATGCTTGATACTGATGAGCTGCGTGTAGTCTCTGTTAACGGATGGCACGGGGTCCAGCGTCAGCCGGAACGTATCGGCTTCATGTCCCTCGATGTACCAGTTCTGGAACGACCACCTATGCATTTCAAAATATGTCTTATGGAGCTGACCGTCAAATAGATACGTCAGTAAAAAGACCTGTTCAAAAGCAGCGAACGTTTCGATATTCGTGATACGTACCAGATTATTGGGCCCACAGCGGTAGACCGCTCCTGCCTCAATCTCCTGCCGGTAGATATCAAAACGGCCGCGATAATCTGGGGACACCCATGTGAGACGGTGATCTGCCGCCTCCTCACAGTAATCCTGGCACATGCTCCGGACGTCATACGGGGTAATGTCCACCAAGCCGAAAATATCCATCGCCTCATCGATAATCAGGGTGTAGTTGCCGCCAAAGATCAGGTCTCTGGCCTCATCGTCCAGGATCATGAAGAGGGCGTGGGTAGTGGCGATGTTGAGGTTGGCGGACAGAAGGGCTTTTACACTGGACAGCTTGGATGTGAACTGGTCGTCCGGCTGGACAAAGCTCCTGCCGGGACAGTTATTGATGATCCGCTCCACCTGCTCCAGATACGGGGTGCAGAAGATGAACCGCCGATCCGGAGACGACTCGTTGATGTATCGGATCATTGCCGTGGTCTTCCCGGACCCCATGATGGAGTCCACTACGTTTACGGTATTACTCAAAATATCCTCCTTTTTCTTCTCGCCGGTCAGGCCGGCTGTTTTTTAGATCGGAGACGGTGGGGACGGGGTAAGGAACAAAATGTTCCCTACCCTCCCCATAGAGGGAAACCGTTGGGCGAATGGTAATCAAGCCGATTACCCCCTTTATCAAAAAAATGATGGGGACCAATTTGGTAACTACCGCTGCGGTGTGGTGTACCGGGGCTCCTACAGGCTCAGGAAATTCCATCATCTTCCAGGGAAAGAGCAATGCCACTTCGCCAAATCTCTCCTGAAAACGGGAGTTTCCTCTGGGTCCTCTACGGATAACCAAAATCAAAGCTTTTGCCGCGAGGTCTACATTCCTTGTTCCCCTCGTTTACACTCGGTACACAAGAAATGTAAAGAGATACGTTACTCTCTTCCATATCCATCCATTGATATAAGAGGGAGTACCCAGTTTTGAGCCTTGAGTTTCTCTATAAAATCAAGGCGAAAATACTGTAAGATGGAATTTTGATTTCATAGCGGCAGCAAATATCCAAGAAGATTTCAGGATTTTACCTCTTCCAAAGGGCTTCTCCGTGGTCCTTCCACCGTCTCCGATTTTTCAGTTGTCGAGGTGCTCGCGCCCCTTCAAGTAGAGCGCTTCGGTCCAAGGGGACCACTCCGTCGCCGTCAGGCTAGTCTGGCTTGTACACCAGCAGTCCTTTGGTTGATGGTTGCATTAGTCTTTGCTATTGGATATAATATATACATAATATGAAGTTAGGCTTGGAGAAAGGAACCTTTTATGCCTGAATCTGGCGAGCAAAAACCGCCTGTGAAAGTCTGTGGTGTGCGTCCCATGGAGGGCCATAAACTGTGGCTTCGCTTCAACACCGGAGAGGCAAAGATTTTTGACTTCACACCGCTGTTAGATGACGAAGCGTTTGTTCTGCTCCGAGATGAGAGTGTCTTTGCCGGGGTCTATATCGACTATGGGGTGACTGTCTGGTTAGATGGCGATATAGATATTTCCCCTGCGTATCTGTATGAAAATGCTGTAGCTGTTCAAGAAACCGCATAATCTTTTTGAATATCAGAAAGCCCTCGAAAGCGTAATCTTTCGAGGGCTTTTCATGTCCAAAAACTGTGTGAGAGAATGGAGGTATATTCGTGACAAAGAAAGCGTCTGCTTATCCGATCCGTGAGGGAATGGGTATTGATGTTCCCGCCATTGGGCCGGACTATCGTTATCGAGGCACAGGCTATACGGTCAAGGGCACCGTGCTGTTTGTCAGCCAGACGGGTGGCTTTGCCCTCACGGAGATCAAGACCAAGGCGGGGAAGTACTATACCACTGTACAGCTCAACCGCCATACCGGAAAGCCGACGGACGGCGCACGGAATAAATCTATCCAGGGACATATCACCCGCCCCCGTTCTTGGCTGTATGGGGATGTACTGCCGCAGAGGGAGAAGTAACTAACGGTGGTCTTGCGAATCTTGCTTGCATAGGTTATAATATCACTACAGTGACGATAGGAGGGGCAGGCTTGAACGAAAATGTTTTAGAATTAAACGGGCTTTCTGTTTCTCTGCTTGCTGAATTGTCATATCCCGTAGCTGCTGAGATTTCTCTTAAACGAACTTTGAAGTCAGTTCCAAAAGAATTGCTCCTCGCTGACGTTTTTTCGATGGCGGAGTGGCTCGACGAGCAGGAAGCTCTTTCCGCGGTTGCGCTGGATTATCGGATAAAGAGTTTTTCATCTATAGAAGGCAAGTATAATCGCTACCTTAACTCAGAACTTCAAATTCGGAAAGTATTTAATGATGTTTTGGGGTTTCGAGGTTTTTGCGGAAGTTATGAAGATGTGCTTGCGATGGATTTGTCAGGTTTCCGTATAGCTGATATGTCTTACGGAAAAGCAAATGATGATGGGTATAGGGGTGTACATGTCTATTTTCAGCTGGATGGACGCCATTATCCCATAGAGATTCAGTTTAATACGCTTTATGATCGACAACTTAACAACTGGCTCCACGATTATCTGTATAAACAGGGGTACCCTAATGCTGTAGGACAGAAAATGCGGGAATACTATGAACAAGGCGTGATACGCAATGAAAATCATTTTCGGGAGGTGTTGGACGATGTGCTATCTGGTTGCTAAAGCCCCCAAGAAAAGGGGATGTTACGCGCTTAAAACCACCCATGGGAAACATCTTGTGGAGTTGAAAAGAACATTGAACGCAGCTGTGCGTGAGAGGGGAATTCAACTGGTCACGATCAGCAGGCCGACAGCTTACGGGGAGTATGCGCCGTATACTTTCGCAAAGAGCGAGGAGGAATTTCGGGATCTGGTTGAGGCGATGTAAAATCCTAGAGGTGTTGGTATGCAAAGCAAATATGTGTAGAGACTGTCGTACGTGAGTGGATAGAGACCGCCAAGGAGCTTGGACGTGAGATCCCGGAGCCAAGGGGCCGTCTGCGGTACGCATGAGCGCCTTTGCCGAGAGGTGTGTGGAACCAAAATGACATAATCTTTTAGCTATCATAGAGCGCCTGGGAGATTTCCCGGGCGCTCTTCGTGTCTAAAAGTGTTCAAAAGAAAGGGGAGGCTTCACCATAGAGCAAGAGAAAACCTGCTGGGAAAAGTTCGCCGAACCTCAGCCGCCAATGGATAACACCGATTGGAGCAAGATAGACGGGAGCCGTTGCTTAGAGTTTGTCTGCTGGGAAGCAAACCGTGCTTTTAGGGCCTACTACCGCCCAGGCGAAGGTATCGACGATGATTTTTTGCCTAATGTTGTTCGGACAGCTCTTTCAGTATGTCACGGCTGCGAAAAGATGAGGTGTGCGCCTGGCTCTTGCGCGACAGAGGATGCGCTTGCCATACGACAAGATACAGCGGTGGCTGGGCGAGATGAAATCCTGCAAAACGCCAGATATGCGATTGACGCGATTGCTGAGGGTTACCCAGCCCGCTCCTTTGTTTACTACGGGTTGTGCGGCGTCGGGAAAACAGCCATCCTAAACCACGTAGAGGAATATGCCGTGGAGCGTGGGCTTCTTTGCAGACACATTGAAGTCAAGGATGGAAGCGACTTTGTCAAGCAGTTATCCATTGCGTGTACCGGATTTGTCAGTGCCCTAAGTTTGAGAGAGAATCCAAGCAGAAACCTAGAAAATGATTTTACAGAGTTGTTGATTACATTGGGTAAATACGCAAAGCAAGCTGGCACGGCGATATGCTTTTGTATTGATGAGATTCAGTGTGCGACAAAAAATGAGTTGTCGTCATTCATTGCTGCGGACCACAGGATCAACCAACTGGGGTTGCCGGTGATATTTTTCTGCGCTGGATTGCCGAAGATATTAAAGAATTTAGGTGATGCAGGATCCTATGCGGAACGGCTATTTTCATTTGTAGAAGTTGAGAGGCCCCCAGAAAGATGACCAGTTAATAATCCGCCGGAATTGCCGGCGGATATTTTTTAAACAAGGTATGGTATGCAGTTGATGGAAAAGTTAAAAGATTATTTGGCGAAATTACTTCATGCAGACTTAGGAACCATGACAGGGATAGAAGTTATGAAGGCGATTGCCCAAATATGGAACAAACTTTAGCTAGATCAGGAAGGAGAACCATGAACGAACTACGATTAGTCACATCAGAAAAGTTTGGGGAGGTGCCCTGCGCCTTCTACCAGCAGGAGGGATCGGACGAAGTGCTCCTGACCCGTGAGCAAATCGGCACGGCGTTGGAGTACAGTGAACCACGTATCGCAATTATGAAGATTCACAATCGGCACAGGGAGAGGTTGGACAAGTATTCAGTTGTGATTCCCATCGAGAAGGGGGTGGGAACCAAATTGGTTCCCACCCCCTCTATCGGCGGTACTGGTGGCGAAAAGGAAACCGTCCTCTACACCAGAAAGGGCGTGATGGAAATTTGCCGGTGGTCGAAGCAACCAAAGGCGGATGCCTTCATGGATTTCGTCTGGGACATTGTGGACAAGCTCATCAAGGGCGAGGCCAAGGTGATCCCGGCTCAGCAGCCCGCTACGCCGGCCATGGAGGATTGGGCGTCCAGAGTGGAGCGCATCTCCGACGGCCTGGATGACATCTCCCGCCGGCTGTCCACGGTGGAGCGGTCCACCTCCTTCTCCAACTACTATCTCCGCCTCCAGGCACGGAGTGGATACGACCGCACCTGGGAGCGCCGGGCCATTCGCAACGTGAAGGCCATCGCCTCCTACATCGGGATGGACGAGAAGAGCCTGCTCCGCAAAATCTATCGTGAAATGGAATCCCGGTATGGGATCGTGCTCAACGACTTCAGCCGGGATTACAAGCGAGTGAAGAAGATCTCCCGATGCTCCACCCTGTCGGTGATCAGCTTCAGCTTTCCCCTGCGGGAAATGTGCGAGGCGGTGATCCAGGAGCTATGCGATGCCTGCAAGCTCCCAATGCAGAAAAGCGACAGTGGCTTCGACCTGGTGGACGAGATATCCCAGATGGTAGAGGAGAGGGTAGGGGAGGCCGAACCCGATGACCTGGACGAGCTGGACGATGAGATAGCCTAAATTTAGGAAAAACCACCCAGCGCTGTAACACGAGGCGGTTTCCCGGCCTTACCGACCCACCCGAACACGCCTGGTTACGGTGCGGGTGGTCTTTCCATTCGACACACGGGTTGTAGCCACATAGCACTCCTTTGCGATACATATGGATTACCCCGACGGGGAGACCGTCTACGAGCGGTTCGCCCGGCAGGGCGTTCTGACCCACAGCCAGATCGTGGAGGCCATGGAGAACACCAATCGCTTCCTGTCGGTGGAGGAATATGACGGGCATATTTTCGACTCCACCATCAAAATGCCCACCATGTACCCGGGCTGGACCCAGGAGGAGAAGGACCAGGAGTACCGGCGGGTGGTACAGGCTGGATGGGACGCATATAAAATTCAGATTTCATCAGCAAAAATTCCACTATATGAGGACGAAATTGAGAAAGAAGTCCGCGTGGTAGAGACGACTGGCATGGCGGATTACTTCCTCATCAACCATTCTGTCATCAAAAAGGGCATCGAGAACGGCGGCGTCCTCACGACGACAGGCCGTGGCTCCGCCGTCAGCTGGATTACCAACAAGCTTCTGGGCTTCACCGAGGTGGACCGCATTGCCGCCTCCGTGAAGATGTATCCCGACCGTTTCATGAGCGCGGCGCGCATTCTGCAGAGTGGAAGTCTACCCGATATTGACTTCAACGTAGCGGATGCGGAGCCCTTCGCCAGGGCGCAGAAGGAGATCCTGGGCGACGACCACGCCTATGATCTGCGTGAAGTGGACTACCGGGTGATGGCGCAGAACCAACTGGACATACTGGGCTACGTGGATATGACCACCGGGAAGCCGGAGGACCGGCGCAAGCTGTTCATCCGGGAGTGCTACGCCATTGAGAACCGCTGGGGAAAAAGCGGCGGCGTATGGAAGTATAAAGTCAACACCATGTCCATTGGCTCGGGGAGGACGGCCAGTCTGACGCTGGACCCGAAGCTGTACAGCGCCAAGCCGGTGAAAGCGGGTGACATTATTCTCTGTACCAGGGACCCCTACAAGGACGAGAAGGGCTACTGGCACCTGATCGACTACGAATACATATGAGGAGGGAATGTGACCGGAATGGATGACAGCAGCGCGACAATTTCTGCTGGTACGTTAAGCATAACATCACAGGAATTGCTTCACACGGTCCCCACGGGGCTGTGGGAGACCCTTCCCCCCATGACCATTACATACACGGGCCAGGAGGACTATTGGCACAGGCTTGCCAGCCTGGAGGAAACCGTCCAGCGATTGGTCAGGGAAGTGGAGAGGATGCGGGAGCTCCTGAAGGACGGCTTCAGCATTGATTTGGGAGACCTGCTATGATGGGGCGTCTCTATATCGAGAAGGGCGGCGTGTGGGAGGAACTGTCGGAGGCTGAGCTCCGTGAGAGGCTGATCGGCCCAACGTCTGTCCAGCTGGAGGGAAAATTGTATGAGACGTCGTTAGATATGGAGCGTAAGATCGCCTATCTGGCAAGCCAGCTCCAGCAGGTTGGCGCCAAGTGCGACACACTGGCGAAACGCCTGGAGGAGGCGCTGAATATCGACGTCAGTGATCTGATTTGATGGATACACATGATTGGTCCGCCATCTCCGGCGGATCATTTTTTTTGAAAGCTTTTGTGAAACGGAGGTAATTCATGGCGCAATTTAACATAGTGAAGGGGGACAGCTCCCGTATCTCCACAGAGATCACCCCCTTCCAGGATGGCAGATTTTATCTGACCAATGATGGGGGACTGTATGTAGATACGGTCGTCGATGGCGAGAACAAGCGGATCCACCTCAATCCCACCACTGGCGGAGGAAGCATGTCGTATGCCAGGACCTTTGTGACGGGTGATTGGACGGCTGGCGCGTCGGAGAGCACGTTGTCCATCCCGGCTTCCGACCACGGCTTGACAGGCGACATCATCGATTGCCAAGCCTTTTCCCTACACTACGGGGCGCATGTTACGAACACCTGGGCGGCTGTCCAGACGTATGCGACAAATGAGAGCGACGGCAGTATCACGCTGCATAGCCCCAGCGCATACGAGGGCTGCGTTGTTCTGTCCGCCATTGGCCAGGGCAACTGAGTGAAGCCGCACGCGGATGTGACGGAAGGTAGGTGTTGCAATGGATCTGCAAGAGGCTATCACACAAAAAGATAACTTGTACCAGAGGATCAAGGAGGTCAGAGCGCTGCTGGATAGATGTACCGACGGCAGCGAGCGGCTGCGCCAGACGGATCGGCTCCGTATCCTCCGGGACATGTATCGGGACGCTTGCGCCCAGGTGGACGTGCTGCGGCCGCCGCAGGATCGCCGGCATAAAGCTGTTAGGCGCACGACCATCCAAACAGGAAGCGTGGGCTTTGATTTTTTCGAAAGGTGTGGCGCGACCTGGGCAGATATCCAGGGCACCACCTGGTCGGAGCTGAGCCACCAGACCCAGGAGGCCACCGCCCGGCAGGCAGACCTTTTGACGAAAGCGCTCCGGCAGGCCATCTCCTCCCTCACTCCCATGCAGCTTGAGACTGTTATGGCGCGGTACCAAGACGGCCTTTCTCTGGCGGAGATCGCCAGGCGGAGGGGGATCAACCGCTCCACCGTCTGCCGTGTGGCCAAGCAGGCCCTCCGCAAGCTGGAGCGGGGCGTCCTGGCAGCCCTCCAGGCCCGGGAGTGCGTGGGGGAGGATGGTTTCGATTTCTTGCGCTTCACGGAATCCACGGAGATCTTGACGGAGCGGCAACGCGAGTACTTGTACTATCTGCTCAGCGACGGTACCACCATGGGGGAGATCAGCGCGCACCTCGGCGTCTATCGATCCACCATCAAGCGCGGCAACGACCAAATCGTGGGGCGGCTGTCCGCCGTCTCACCGTCCTTGCCCGCCAGCCGGGCGATCCACCGCCCCCGTAGGAAGGATTGGTTGAGACGAAGCGAGCGAGAGGTGGCGGAGGAGCTGGCCATTGCTCCCGCTGTTTACTACCGCCTTGTCTGCCGTGACCAGCCCGTGGGGGACATGCCCCGGATCGCCTATGAGGTCCTGCGACTGGGGGATCTATCAGCCGCCGAGGCGGCACGGCAACTTGGGATGTCAGAGAGTACCGTCCGCGCCTACCGCCGGAACTATCGGGGTGTAGACGTGTTCGCCCTGCCGGAGCCTGCGCCCTACAAGCCTGCACAGCGCCGGCGCGCACAGACAGATCTCCGGGGGCTTCTGAGCCGGGGGCGGGAGGCCGGCGGCAACACCATTGGAGACAGTATAGACTCCAAAACCTACCAGCGGATGATGGAGGTGGCAAGCCGTGCTGATCCATAAGGCGACCCTCGGCGTTCTGTGGGAAGTATCGTCATTCCGAAAGGACCAGCAGTGCTGGAGGCGGGGGCTGCGGCTCAAGGATTTCCCCGATCTAGATCCGTTGGAGTGGTGGGAAGTAGACGACAGGACCAGCCTGGCAAGACGGTGCCGGATGTACTACCCAGACTTCCTGCCGGTATCCGACGGCGACCGGCTAATCAACATCGTTCCCGCTGGGCAGTTTTGCCCGCAGACCATATAACCATCATACATAGCGCCTGAAGGCGCGGAGAGGAGTCACAAGCATGAGCAATCAACCTACAGTCAACGGCATTCCTTGCAACCCCGGAAGAGTACTGGGTCCCGGCGGGCATTACATCGTTGAGATCAACAAAGGGGATGCCACGCTGGAACAGATCGAGGCCATCGACTGGTCCAACCCCACCCTGGAGAATACCGGGGACAGCCTCCCCGACAGCTACGGTTACGAGGTGACGGACGTCCGGTACAGCTATCAATACAAGAAATTCCAGGTCCATCTGAAGGTGAAGGAGGAGTATCTGGGGGACGTGGTGGGTTACCAGGCCCAGATCCAGGAGCTGGAGACTTCACTGGCCACGACCGAAGAGGAGAAGGCTGCCGCTCAGGCGCAGGCCCAGGCGGCGGAGGCCGAGGCAGCCACAGCCCAAGCACAGGCTCAGCAGGCAACCGAGGACTGCCTGGCGGCCCAGCAGGAGGCCAAAACGGCGCAGCAGATGGCCGCGTCCTCCCAGGAGCAGGTCGGGATTTTGGCCGGCAAGCCTCTCGATGATGCCGCTGAGGCACGGGCCCTGCGGATCGCAATCGAGTCCGCGGTGGTGAGCCTGGACGACGATCAAGCGTCGGATGTGCCCAGCCTGTTTGCTCCTTGGGCGGTCGGCGAGGCCGTAGAGCCCGGCGACCGGCGGTACTACGCCCCCACGGGGCGGCTCTACAAGGTCCGGGAGGGCCAGGGCCACACCACACAGGCGGATTGGACCCCGGACAAGACCCCGGCCATGTGGACCGTGGTGGGGGACCCCGATACCGCCGGGACCCTGGAGGACCCCATTCCTGCTGCCCGGGGCATGGAGTACACCTATGGGCTGTACTATAAGGATCCAGAGGACGAACAGGCCTACCTCTGCCAGCGTGAGGGTGAGGAAGCCGGAGGAAAGATCGTCCTCCAGTTCCTGCCCCACGAGCTGGTGGGACAGTACTTCAGCGCGGTCAGCGCCTGATCGGTATCTCATCCTTTACCCAATAGTCACATAAGAGGTGATTCAATGAAACGACCTTTTAGGCATCTACTCTGTTTTTCTTTGGCGGCGCTCCTGCTGATCGGCTGGGGCGCCGCCTTCTTTTTTGAGGATGACCGTGGGGAGAGGCGCGAGCATCCGATCTTCCCGCCGGCGCCCTATGTGATCGAGCTCCCACCGGCGTTTTATGAGGAGCGGGAGGAGCCGGCCGGGCGATATGCAGCCATTGGAGAGGAGATGACAGACGAGGAGCGCGCCCTATCAGCACTGATGATCTACCACGAGGCGAGGGGGGAGAGCGAGGAGGGACAGCGGGCGGTGGCGGAGGTCCTGTGCAACCGAATCCTCAACGAGCTGTACCCCGACACCGCCAAAGAGGTCATCTACCAACAGAACCAGTTCTCCTGCGCGGATGCCCTGACCACAGCTCCGGTCCGAGAACCGGCGTGTCTCGCAAAAGCGTTCGATATTCTGCACGAGGTGCTGGAGGAGACGGAGTATCTGTTGCCTGAGACATATGATGTAAATATAAAGTATAAGTCAGGAGGAACGTACAAGACTTACGCAAAGAAAGGGTTTGCCACAAAGAGAGCTGCCAAACAGCATGAAGCAGTTATGCGGCAGAAACTAATGAATCCATCCTATGTACCACCGACTGCACCGCAAAGAAAAATAACAGTTCGAGAGTATTTGGATGAATGGTTGGAGCGGCATGGGAGCACTAATTTGCGTCCAAGTACAAAGGCCAGCTACGGATCACACATTCGCAACCATATCAATCCATATATAGGAGATCTACCTCTCAGCCAAGTCACACCAGCAATATTGGATGATCTATTCCAGAAACTTTATGAAAAAGGTCTGTCGGGAAGTTCAGTAAAATATGCTCACCGAATTTTAGGAGTAGCCTTTGAACACGCAAGGAAGTATCACTATATCGAAACCAACCCTGTACGCGACACAATTACTAAGTTTGGAAAGCAAGGCAAAACACCTGATCCCTATACCATTGAACAGATGAGGGCCTTGTTAGCAAACGTGAATGGGACACAGTGGGAGCTTGCGATCATTTTAGCAGGATTGTATGGACTCCGTCTCAGTGAGTGCATTGGGCTTCGCTGGAGAAATGTAGATTTTTCGAAAAAAACTTTTGCTGTTATTGAGCAGCTGCCCTATGGATTACCAGCAGGAACAAAAATAGTCTCGGAAATGGCACCAGTCAAATCCAGTGAAAGAGTTCTCCCGATTACGCAAGCAACTATGGCCTATTTCGAACGACAATTTGCTCAGCGGGCAGAGCAAAAAAAGCTCTTTGCAGCAAGTGAGGAGCCGTACTTTGATAATGAATTGGTAATCTCAAAAGCAAATGGTATACCAGCACGGCGCGAACGGATATCGGCAAATTTCGGCCAGCTGCTCCGTCAACTAGGTATGCCTCACATGCGATTTCATGATCTCAGGCATACCGCGGCAACAAACATGCACCAACTGACAGGAGACTTTTACACAGTGGGGCAGATCCTTGGCCACAGCCTAAAAGGGGTTGGAATACAGTTGGGAATGGGAAGTAACCTAGAATCTGTCACTGCGCAATATGTTGATGTGCGCCTGGACCGGAAGCGGATTGTTCTTGAAGTCTATCACAATGAGGTGCTCAAAGGGAAGTAGAAGCACATATCGTGGTGCCATGGCTTACTTGTTTTTGCGAGCTTTATGGCACCATTTTTCCACCATTATGTTGTAATATTGCGATTTTCGGCGTTTTGCCTACTGCTCTGACGTCTGCAAAAGAAAAAGAAAAAGCCTCAGAAACTCAGTGTTTCCAAGGCTTTGCTGGCGCAGCAGGAGGGATTCGAACCCTCGGACGGCTTTTGACCGTCACACGATTTCCAGAGAGACAAAATTTACGGAATATACCATAATTCTATAAACATGCTCACAACTGTGCTGAAAATTAAATATTTATGCGCAATTTCGCATATTATTGCGTTATGAGATACTAATTTTTGCGTGGTGGTGTAACTTCATGGCACCATTTTTCCACCATGAATATTATGTATATTCCACTCCTTCTACACCACGTGGGAACCTGGCATAGTTTTTTTGAGAAAGTACCCATCCTGGTATGGGGGCTTTCTCAATACATATCCCTTTGGCTCCCCCGGTGATGTTGCTCCATTCCAAGGCTCCGCTGCGCTTTTCCTCTCCATTTCGCAACACCACCTACACCCGAACAGGCGGATTCTGCTAAAGCAAACTCCTGGGTTTCTCGTCCGGGAGGACGCAGAACCCGCCTGTTCTGTGGCTGGCTGAAAGTGCTTGTTCCTGCCCCGAACAACCCCTTTCAGCCACCCACGGTCGCCAAAGGTATAACACACTAGACCTTGCAAACAAGATCGTGTGCCACGAAACCGCCGGTTTCATTGGATTCTTCCTGCCACTTAAGGGCGCTGCCCTCCATTGGATGCCTCCCGCCAAGGGAACGCTGTCCCCTTTGGAATCCCCATCCAACAGGGCGCTCCTCGCCCCTATTGGATGATCCAGAGCCAAAGGAACTGCCGTCCCTTTGGAATCCCAGCCCGTTTTGAAATGAGTACCCACAAACAGGAAAGTGTATTTGTGGACACGCACTTCAAAACGCAAAAAACCCCAGGATATCATCCGATAAGAAGATGAAGTCCTGGGGATTTTGAAAGCCGCACGCATGGTAGCCCATGAGAAATTCGTGCGTCACGCACCGCTGCGGCGCTGTATTTATCGGAACACTCACATGCGTTCCGGCGTAGGGAGATGCGATCACATCAGCTTCTTAGCACGCCAGCCATCGGAAACCATATCCGGTCAAGTCAATATTACTCAAATCTTCTGCGCCTCCAAATATCAGATTCAAGACTTGTCCTTCACCCAAATTACAGGTGACCGGCTTTTCTGAGAAATTAAACAGCAGCAGTAATTCTTCACCATTGTACTTCCGGGAAATGCCCAGGACGGAGTCACAGCCGATATCCAGAACTGTCACTTTGGCGTCTGAGCGGAAGGCAGGGTGTTCTGCGCGGATAGTTTCCAGCTTGCGCAGGAAAGAAAAGGCTTTTCCCTGTACTGTAGAAATATCCGTCCGTAGCGCCGCTTTCTCCCAGTCGAAATTACCTCGATGCAGATAGCGGCTGTCATCCATTTTATCTGGGTCAGCTTTGTAGTCATTGTCGTTAAACTGGGCAACCTCATCCCCGCTATACAGAACCGGGATGCCGCTCTGGCTGAACATCCAGGCGTGGAGCATCCAAAAACAAAGCATGGATTGATCCATAAGCGCATTATCTTCTGTTTCTGCCGCTTTTTCCAGACCTGTCAGAGATGCTGTGGTTCCACAGAGGCGGGCATCCCCCAGCCTAGGATCATCGTTATACAATTCGCCTTTTGACCAGCTGCCGGGGAGCTTTCCTGTGAACCAGTCGTTCAGGTATTTTTTGTGAGCGACTTCCGTGATGCCGAACTGTTCCAGCCAGGGATAATCCAGACCCCAGCCGATGTCATCGTGACATCGCAGATAGTTCTGGAACAGACAGGTTTTGGGAAGTGCACAGACTTGCTCCATCTGCCGTTTCAGCAGCCTTGCATCCCTCGTGGCAACGGTGTGCCAGGTGGTGCACATAGTGGTAACGTTATAGAGCATATCGCACTCAGGTTTTTCCACAGTGCCAAAGTAGGGTGCCACCTTCTTGGGTTCCATGACTACCTCACCCAGCAGCAGGACACCGGGACAGACGATCTGGACAGCCAAATGCATCATGCGAACCAGCGTGTGTACCTTGGGCAGGTTCCGACAGTCGGTGCCCAGCTCCTTCCAGATGTAGGGCACAGCATCCAGCCGGATCACATCCATACCCTGATTAGCAAGGAAAAGCATGTTTTCCACCATATCGTTGAACACCATTGGGTTGGAATAGTTTAAATCCCACTGGAAGGGATAGAAGGAGGTCATAACAATCTGACCATCCTCCAGTTTGGTGAAGTTGCCAGGAGCCGTGGTGGGAAAAACCTGAGGCACAGTCTTTTCAAATTCATTTGGAATATCCCAATTATCATAGAAAAAATAACGGCTTCTGGCCACCGGATCACCGGCTCGGGCAGCCTTTGCCCAGGCGTGTTCCTCGCTGGTGTGGTTCAACACAAAGTCCAGGCACAGCACCATACCTTTTTCATGGCAGGCATCTGCCAGTTCGGCGAGATCTTCCATAGTGCCGAGATCGGGTCGAACCTTCCGAAAATCGGATACGGCATAGCCGCCGTCAGACTTGCCTTTGGGGGAATCCAACAAAGGCATCAGGTGCAGATAGTTGATGCCGCACTCAGTAAGATAGGATAGCTTCTCCTGCACACCCTTTAACGTTCCACCGAAGTTGGCTGGGTACATCATCATACCAAGCAGTTTGTTGGAGCGATACCAATCCGGCTCTGCCAGGCGTTTTTCATCGATAGCCCGCAGGGCATCCTTCCGAGCATTCCACTGTGTCTCCAGCATCTGAACAAAGTAATCAAATGCTTCCATATCATTATGGTAAAGCTCACAATAGAGCCATTTCAGTTCATCATAGCAATTATCCAGACGAGCAGTAAAAACAGAATTCTCCATGGCAACTGCCTTCCTCTCTCTTTGGAAAAAGGGCCGGATGATCCGACCCTTTTTTATTTTTCAAAATCAAGCTTCCAGGTTGATGCCGGTCTCCTTGTTGAACAGGTGGCAGACATGGCCGGGGAAGGTGAAGTTGACGGTGGAGCCATTGGACAGAGCGGCGACTTCCGCGCCGGTCATGTTCATGGTGGAGACCACCAGAACCACATCGCGGCCCATGGAGGTGACGTGCAGGTGGACAGAGGAGCCCATCATTTCAGACACATCGACCTTGCCCTCGATGCCGGCACCCAGCTCAATGTGCTCGGGACGGACGCCCAGGACCACATCCTGCTCGGCAACATTGTTCTTGGCCAGGGCAGCCTGCTTCTCCTCGGACAGGGTGACAGTGATCTTGTCCAGCTGGACGGCGTACTTGCCGTCGACCTTGATCAGCTTGGCATTGTCGAACATGTTCATCTGAGGCGTGCCGATGAAGGTAGCGACGAACAGATTGTAAGGATGATTGAAGACCTCCTGAGGCGTGCCGATCTGCTGGATGAAGCCGTCCTTCATGATGACGATCCGGTCGCCCAGAGTCATAGCCTCGGTCTGGTCGTGGGTAACATAAATAAAGGTGGTCTGGATCTTCTCGCGCAGCTTGATGATCTCAGCACGCATCTGGTTACGCAGCTTTGCGTCCAGGTTGGACAGGGGCTCATCCATCAGCATGACCTGAGGAGCACGAACGATAGCACGACCGATGGCAACACGCTGACGCTGACCGCCGGACAGAGCCTTGGGCTTACGGCCCAGGTACTGGGTGATGTCCAGGATCTCAGCGGCTTCCTTGACCTTCTTGTCGATCTCGTCCTTGGGAGTATGGCGCAGCTTCAGAGCGAAGGCCATGTTCTCATAGACGGTCATGTGGGGGTACAGAGCGTAGTTCTGGAAGACCATGGCGATATCACGGTCCTTGGGGGCCACGTCGTTGACCAGACGGTCGCCGATGTACAGCTCGCCCTCGGAGATTTCTTCCAGACCGGCGATCATACGCAGAGTGGTGGACTTACCACAGCCAGAAGGACCGACCAGGACGATGAATTCCTTGTCCGCGATCTCGAGATTGAACTCCTGCACAGCCACGACACCCTTGTCCGTGATCTGCAGGTTGGTCTTCTTCTCGGGCTCGCCCTTTTTCTTTTTCTTCTTTGCGTCGTCGCCGTTGAAGGGGTAGATCTTCTTTACGTTCTTCAGGGTCAAACTTGCCATTTTCTTTCGACTCTAAACGCACCTAACTTTCGCATGCGTTCTCGCAAACCCGGAAAGCAAAATTCCGGGAGCATTACGACAGGTCTCCACACTGCCACACCGTGAGTCAGACGGGTTTATCCTCCTTTATTTTAGCTTCCGGCAGCTATTATGTGGAGTAGCTGCCTTCAGCCTTAATGAAAATGAAATGTATTGAGAGTTTCTCAATTTGCTGCAAGCAGGGTTTCCACTTCGCTGCGCTCTGGCATGGAACGGATAGCGCCCTTCCTGGTGGTGACAATATAGGCTGCCGCATTGGCAAAACGGAGCATGTCTTTCCGATCGTGGGGCGTTAGGCAGGCAATACCGTTTTCCAGAATGAAGTTCAATACGCTTGCACAGAAGGTATCGCCTGCACCGGTAGTTTCAATGGTGCCGCCCAGTTGAAAGGAAGGCACAAACACGGGTTCGTCCTCTCCGTAGAAACTGTAACTTCCGTCTGCACCGGCAGTTACGTTCAGCACTTTGATGTTGGGATACTGAGCATGCAGGATGGCTGCGCCCTTAACGAAATCTTTCTCGCCGGTCATGAACAACAGCTCATTGTCGGCAATTTTCAGGATATCGCATTTTCCCAGTCCCCATGCGATCTGCTTCCTGGCTTCTTCCAGATCGTCCCACAGGGGAGGACGGAGATTGGGGTCAAAGGAAATCAGAGCGCTCCCTTGTTTTGCCAGTTCGATGGCCTTGACTGTCGCTGCCCGAATGCCAGGATGGGTCATGGACAGGGTGCCGAAATGGAAAATCTTTGCGTTTTCGATGATCTCCGGGGGCAGTTCCTCCGCAGTCAGCATCATATCCGCGCCGGGTTTGCGGTAGAAGGAGAAGTCCCGATCGCCGTTCGCAAAGGTCTTGACGAAAGCTAAAGTTGTGGGGATATACGCGTCCATGATCAGATTGTCCGCATTGATGCCGGCCTCCTCGATAGTATCCCGCAGGAGCTTGCCAAACATATCGTCCCCCACCTTACCGACAAAAGCGCAGGACTTGCCGGTCTTCCGGAGCATAGCCAGCACATTACAGGGCGCACCGCCGGGACAGGCTTCAAACAGACCGTTGCCCTGATTGCTGACGCCGTTTTCCGTAAAGTCAATCAAAAGCTCGCCCAGAGCGACAACATCAAATTTTTCTGCCATGGTTTATACCTCCAGATCGTATTTTTCCACATCCATCAGCACAGTTCCATCACAGGAGAAGCTGATAGATTTCGCCTCCAGCGGGGTATAAATGACAGTGGATGCTGCCTGCTCGCCGTCGTTGACAAAGACCTCAAGGCTGTAACGATCCATAATCAACCGTAACTTCAGCTCTCCGTTTCCGCCAAACACCGGAAACTCCCGGACGTTTACAATGTCACAGGGTAGACCGCTCTGGGTGCGGTCGATGCGGATGATGTTGGTAGAGGGCTTGAAGCGCAGGGAGGTAAAGTGTTCTCCATCCCGTGCCACGTTAATCTTGAACCAACGGTACATGGAGGCTTCGTTGCCCGGACGAATGGTCACGGTCATGTCAATGAATCTTCCGTTGATGCCCTGCAGGGAGATTTCGCCGGTCATCATCACATTCTGATAGGCGATCTTGATACTGCGGTAGTTTTCAATCTCCCGAACCGGGAGCTGGCACAGCCTGCCATTGCGGATGAACAACTCCCGGGGGATGGTCATCTGTCCCATGAATCGCTGGTGCTGCAAACGGCTATTGACGGTTTCCCAGTTCTGCATCCAGCCGATCATCACCCGGCGGCCGTCAAAGGTTTCCAGTGTCTGAGGGGCATAGAAGTCCAGACCGTAGTCAATGGCCTGCACATTCTCCCGCATAAGATGGCTGCACTCCCGGTCAAAGGTGCCGATGATGCACACGTTGGCATTGCCTGGATGGAATTCCAGACCAATGGCAGTCATCTCCTGAGGGCTGGTCAGCAGAACGTGCTTCCCATCCAGAGGGAAGAAATCCGGGCATTCCCACATCTTGCCGTACTGGTTGTGGCAGGAGGCCAGCTTGTTCACAAATTCCCAGTGGATGGCGTCCTCGCTGCGGAACAGCAGAATGGTGCCACTGCCGTCCGGGGTACGGTTTCCTACCACCGCATAGTACATTCCGTCCTCCCGCCAAATTTTCGGGTCCCGGAAATCCGTGGTGCTGCCGCCCTCGGGAATTTCCTCGCTGCGGATAACCGGGTTTCCTTCGTACTTTTGGTAATTTTCGCCGTCTCCGATGGCAATGCACTGGGTCTGGAAGCTGTCGATTTTGCCGTTCTTCCGCCGGACATTGCGAACACCGGTGTACATCAGCAGGTGCCGTCCATCGGGCATCTCCACTGCTCCGCCGGAGAAGCATCCATCTTTGTCATAGTCCATATCCGGTGCCAACGCCACCGGCAGACGTTCCCAGCGGACAAAGTCCTTGGTTTTGACATGTCCCCAATGCATAGGACCCCACTTGGTATCGTAGGGGTAGTACTGGTAAAACAGATGGTATTCGCCCTTGTAGGGCGCAAAGCCGTTGGGATCGTTGATCCAGCCGATGCCGCCGGTCACATGGAATTTCGGCAGTTCCTCGGCAACATAGGGACTGTATTTTTTCTCAAAATCCCGGGCGCGCTGCAATTTTTTACTGGTCATACAGGGTGCTCCTTTCGGACAACAAATGCACAGAATCGGTAGTCACATTCTGTGCTTTGACGGAAATCTGCTGAAACAGGGGATTGCCGTCAAAAAACAGAATACAGTTTTCACTCCCTGCCCCCGGTAAGGGGGCAGGGAGTTGGAATAATCAAGCGTAGTAAGCGTCGAGGTACTTCTGGAAGATGGACAGGTATTCCTCCAGTCCGTAGGCATCCAGATCCGCCTGCAGCTGATCCCAGTCCGCATCAGTAAAGCCGTTCATAACCCAATCCGCCTTTGCGGTATTGATGCACTTGGTGATATCCGCAGTCAGGTCAGACAGGCGCTTGGTATCATCACTGCTCATGAACACGTTCGGGAACACATAGTCGTTGTTCATATCCGGGGTATAAATCTGCTCAATCCAGTCCAAACGGTACTGAGCGTCATCCGGGCAGGTAACGTACACATCATAGTAGCTGTCCAGAACAGCCAGAGGGCCGTTGACACTTTCTGCCTCCCGCACCTCTACAGGAGAAGCATCTCCCAGAGGGGCATGCTGGAGCATGGGCTCGCCGTTGGCATTGGTGCCCATCTCAAAGATATCGAATTCGTCGTCCTCGCCATAGGTTCCCCAGTTGTTCTGCGGAGACTGCAGCGGTGCGTACATCTGATCCAGCCATGCGCAAACCAGGGCGGGATTCTCTGCGGTAGCTGTCACAACACAGCGGCCGCGGTCAAAGCCGGAGGTAAAGGAACCATTCTGAGGGGTGATATTTCTAACGTCGGCAGTCAGTGCGGGCAGGGGTTCCCAGCCTTCCAGAGAAGCAATGTTGGCAACGTCCCAGGAGAAGCATACGCCGTAGCGGCCGGACTTACCCTTTGCAACGTAAGTAGACCATTCCTGGGTAAAGGCTTCGGGGTCAATCAGCCCCTGGGCATACAGTTCATGCAGCCAGGCGATACCTTTCTTGAAGCCCTCTGTATTGGCAACACAGATAACTTCCTTATCGTTGGTAACCGCAATGTGACGGCCCCGGTCAGGATCGCCGTAGCCTTCGCCAAAGCCATTGATCAGAATGCAGGGGTCCTGGTCACCATCGTTCATAATGCAGGACATGGGAATAATATCGCCTTCAATATTGAACTCCGCCTTCAGGTCCGCTGCATTATCCCGGAAGGCAATCAGAACATCCTCAAACTCATCCACAGTGGTGGGCATTTCCAGTCCAAGATAGTCCAGCCATGCGGTGTTGATAAAGCTCATATTGCCCACGGTCTGGATAGCAGTCTTCTCATAACCCAGCTGCTCAATCCAGGGCAGCGCCCAGATGTGACCATCTTCATCTGTGCACATAGCCCGGTACTCAGGAGCCTGCTCAAACACCTTGGACAGGTTGGGCATATATTTGTCGATGTACTCTTCCAGATTGATAATGACGCCCTGTTTTGCGTACTTTAACAGATCCGTATCACTGAAGCCGGCATTGAACACGAAGTCGGGCAGTGTCTTGACGTTGGACATTTCCAGCACAATCTTTTCTCCCCACTGGTCAGACTGGATGGTCTTCCACTCCACATGGACATTGGTTTGCTCTTCCAGCCGTTTGAAGATGGTGCGGTTATTGGGCTCAGACTCCGTGCCGGCCGGGAAATTGGTCAAGCCTTTAATGGTGGCAGTTTCTGCCAGGGGGAAGGACAAAGTTGCCGGATCCACTTCCAACCCTGCAGAATTACCTGCGGCGCCTCCTGCACCTCCGCAGCCTGCCAGCAGACTGAGCAGCATGGCAAGGGTCAGTGACAGAGACATAATCTTCGTCAGCTTTTTCATATGTATTCTCCTTTTCATTATACTGGATACTGGCAGATATCCGTCTGCCAAACATACAAATGGAATTATCCCTTCACTGCGCCAGCCATAATGCCGCTGTTAAAATACTTCTGGAAGAAGGGATACAAAATCATCAGGGGTACGCTGGAAATAATGATGGTTGCATATTTCAGCAGTTCCGCCAGCTGTGCCCGAGCAGCAGTACTCTGCATATCCGAAACCATTCCCGGTTCCGGTTGGCTCTGAATCAGGATCGCCCGCAGGACCAACTGCAAGGGCTGTTTTGCAGCATCATTTAAGTAAATCATGGCATCAAAGTAGCTGTTCCACATACCCACAAACTGCCACATAGCAATGGTGGCAATAATGGGTGCACACAGTGGCAGCAGAATCTTGAAGAAATACACCATTTCGGTTGCACCATCAATTTCAGCTGCTTCCTGCATATCTCCGGGAATTCCCATGTAATAGGTACGGGCAATAATCATATTCCACACACTGAACGCACCGGGAATCAAAATCGCCCAGATGGTGTCCAGCATACCCAAATCGCTGATCAGCAAATAGGTGGGAATCAGACCACCGCCGAAAAACATGGTGATGACGAACATGACGTTGAAGAAGCCTTTGCCCTTGAAGTCCGGGCGAGACATGGGGTAAGCAGCCAGCAGCGTCACCGTTACGGAAATGATGGTGAACAGAACAGAGTAGATCATAGCGTTCTTGAAGCCTGTCCAGATCTGGGCATTGGTCAAAACACGCTCGTAAGCGGTCAGGGTCCACTTGCTGAAATCGAAGGTCAGACCGCTGTTCTGCAGGGTGATGGGGTCGATGAAGGATGCCAGAATGATGTAAACCATCGGAAGGATAATGGCAGCCATGAATAGACCCAATATGGTGTAGGCGAAGATCATGATCGCCTTGTCAGAGCCGGGAAGCCGGGAGAATTTGGTATTCATTGTTTTCTCTCCTTTCCTCAGACACCCTTGCCGTCGTTGAGCTTCTTCACGATGCTGTTCATGGAGACCAGAAGGACGACATTGATAACCGTGTTAAACAGACCCACAGCGGTGGAAAAACCGTAGTCGCCGTCCAGCAGACCTTTTTTGTAGACGTAGGTGGAGATGATTTCGGATGCATTCAGGTTCAGGTCCGTCTGCAATGCGTAAGCCTTCTCAAAGCCAACGCTCATGATATTGCCCACGCTCATGATGAACTGAATCAGGACAGTATCCTTGATGGCAGGCCATTCCACCGCCTTAATCTGCTGGATGATGTTGGCACCATCCAGAACCGCTGCTTCCTTCAGCTCCTTGCTGGCATTGGACAGAGCCGCTGTGTAGATGATGGAGGCCCAGCCTGCGCCCTGCCAAATGCCGCTGGCGATGTAGATAGTACGAAATGCTTCCGGCATCGTCATAAAGTTGTAGGACGTTCCCAGCAGCATGTTCAGCATACCGGTGGGAGAGAGCAGGATCCGGACAATACCGCACAGGACGATGACGGAGATGAAGTTGGGCATATACAGTACCAGCTGGATCTTCTGCTTGAGGCCGCTGCTCAGAATCCGGTTCAGCAGGAAAGCCAGCAGAATCGGTGCCGGGAATCCCCACAGAAGGCCGAAGATGCTCAGCTTCAGCGTATTCATCAGATACTGCATAAAGTCCGGGGACGACAGGAACCGGGTGAAGTGGCTGAAACCAACCCACTCGCTTCCCAGGATACCTCTGATGGGATTGTACTCTGTGAACGCAATCATAACACCGCCCATGGGGATGTAGCGGAAAATGATGGTCAGCAGTACGGCGGGCAGCATGAAGATTGCATAAAGCTGCCAATGCTGGCGCATGTAAATCAGCATGTTATGCAGCCTGGATGCTTTGCCCGTTTTTTCAGAGGTGCGTGTCATTGCTCCTTTCATTTTGATTCCTCCTTTTTTACATATGCCCTTTATAAATTTGCATTTGCACAATTTGTAAAGGTTTTTGACAACTTCATGGTAGCATTTTTTAGCTTCTCCTGTCAACACAAATTTTACATTTGCGCATTCTTTGGTGCATTTGCACGACTTCAAACAGCGATATTTGCACACAATGCCGATGGATAAGATTTGACATTTGCATATTGAATGTGTTATACTATAATAATAAAGAACACGAATTAGGAGGGCTGAGATGAACAAAAAAGTTACCATACAGGATATTGCCGACGCACTCGGTATCTCCAGAAACACCGTATCCAAAGCAATCAACAATTCCGAAGGTCTGGCAGATGCCACCAGAGAGAAGATTCTGCAGAAAGCCATCGAGATGGGCTACAAGCAGTTTTCCTACGCCGGTTCCCTTGCCGCCATTTCCGGCGCGCCTGCCGCTTCCGAGTCGGAACGTCCACAGGCGCCAGGCTATCAGGGAGAAATCGCCTTGCTCACCGGTTCTTTCCTGACGCATTCTCATTTCGCGTCCCTGATGCTGGACAAATTCCAGCGGGAAATTTCTCAGTTGGGCTACACCATGAACACCCATCGGGTCACAGGAACAGAGCTTGCCAACAAAACCCTTCCGATCACCATGAACATGGAGCAGGTCAAAGCGATCATGTGCATTGAGATGTTTGACTGGGATTACGACGAGATGCTCTGCGGTCTGGATATTCCCGTTTTGTTCGTGGACGGCCCCGCCAAGCGAAGCGGAAAAAGCCTGCCCGCAGACCAGCTCTATATGGATAATACTACCGAAATCACCCGATTTGTTAATGATATGCTGGAAAAAGGGTTCACGAAGATTGGTTTCGTTGGAAATTACGACCATTGCCAGTCCTTCTTTGAGCGCTATACCGCCTTTTATCTGACCATGCTGATGGCAGGGCAGAAGGTGGAGAACCGCTTCGTAATCAAGGAGAGTCGCCGCGAGGAGCTGACAGTTGCCATTGCTTCTCTAAAGGAGCTGCCGGAGGTCTTTGTCTGCGCCAATGATTTTGTAGCCACGGATTTGATGCAGGCGCTGGCTGCGGCGGGAAAACGGGTACCGGAGGATGTCCGTATCTGCGGATTTGACGATTCTGCTGAGTCCCGACTCAGTAAGCCTGCTCTGACCACGGTGCATATTCACACACAGATCATTGCTTTCTCCGCTGTGCATCTGCTGATTTCCAGAATCAAGGAACCCTCCCTGGATTTCCGAACCATTCACACAGAGACGAATTTAATTTACCGTGACTCAACGGGCACCCTCTGAGGACTGCTATGAAATTTTTTTCTTATGACAGCAAGTTCAGCCAGATCATGCTGAAACTTTGCTACGGCTGCTATCTGAACCTTCTGTGGTTTGTATGCTCCCTTCCGGTGTTCACAATTGGCGCATCTACTGCGGCACTGTATGATGTGACACTTCAAATAGCTCGTGAGGAAGATCCGCCGCTGACCTCCCGGTTTTTCCATGCATTCCGGGAGAATTTCCGGCAGGCGACCACTCTGTGGCTGATTTTGCTGATGCTGGGCATCATGCTGGGAGCGGATGGATACATTCTCTACCACCTTTACAAAGGCACCACCGGCATTGTGTCCGTGATCTGCACTCTGGGTCTGGCGCTGATCATTGTGGCAGCGATCGCTTATGTAATTGTGCTGATCTATGTTTTTCCGTTGGTTGCCAGTGTAAAAAACACCAACTGGGCAATGCTGAAAAACTCCCTGCTTATCGGCATTCACTATTTGTTCTGCACAATTCTGGTGTTTGCAATCCACTTCGCTATGTTTTTTGCTGTGGTTGCGATTTTTACACCGCTGATTATTTTCGGTGAGGGTCTGTGTGCCCTGCTCAGTTCCTATCTGTTAGGCAGAGTGATCCGCGCGTGCTCCTATGACCCGGCGGAGGAGAATGGAGGAGACCAATGAAGCTGTCCCCGGAGGAGCGCCGCCAGCAGCGGGAAGGCTTCCGACAGCTGACGCCAGCGAAAAAGCTGGAACACATCTGGCTGTACTACAAAGCGCCGATTCTTCTGACCATCCTTGCGTTGGGCATCCTGGTGTCCGGGGTGTATCGGGCAGCAACCAAAAAAGACCCAGTGATGTATCTTGCCTGTCTGAATGTTTCCGTGGGCGAGGATATGGAAGCCCGGTTGACGGAGGACTATCTGACCTGCCGTGGGCTGAATCCCACGCGCACCGAGATGCGCCTCTACCGGGATCTGTACCTGTCCGATGATCCCGCCGCCTCCGATCACGAATACGCCTACGCATCCAGAATGAAGCTGCTGGCAACGATCAATTCCAAGCAATTGGATTTGGTTCTCATGAACCGGGAAGCCTACGATCTCTGCTCTGCCAGCGGCTATCTGCTGGATTTAACGAATTTGGTGGATTCCGCTTATCTGACCGCCAATCAGGTCATTCTGGAAGACAACGCCGTGGAGTACAATCTGAATGAGGCACAGGAATATATAGCAGTGACGCAAACCCAAAGCAATGCGGTGGAGTTGACCCAACTTTCTGCTTTTCAGGAAGCCGGTTTCTCTGGCAGCGTGTATATCGGTATCATTGCCAATACTCCACGACTGCCTGAGTGCCAAGACTATCTTGACTACCTGATTTCTACCGACTGAAACAATACAGGAATGTCTCACCCAAGAGTGATACAGCCCCAAAAATAATGGAGAAATAACGACAGCCGGCTCTATGAAAGAGTCGGCTGTCGGTGTATCATGAAAGAGTGAAACAAAAAACGTACAAAATGTGCCTCGACCCCAGAACGGAGCCGAGGCATTGAATATATGATTTATTCAGCAATCTGTATTTCCTGCGCTAACCGAATGCCGACCTGTACCCCGTGCACAAACCCGGAGCGTTCATGATCCCGGCAGAGGGCGCAGACAGGATTGATAATCCAGTCCATTTCCCGCAGGGGCATCCCGTTCAACAAGCGGTACAATTCACCAAAATCCGCTTTGATCTGGTCATCGTCTATGCGATTCGCATCGCCGTAAGCCTCGTAGAGCAGCGAAAGGATCGATTCGCCATCTCCCAGCTTCAGTTTGCGGGACGCAACATAGGTTTCAAGTGCCTGGATATATTCCGCCATGTTCATACATATGACCATACCTTTCCGCTGCGCTACAAGGCACAAAACAGCATGAAACTGAATTGCCACTAACACAGCTATAGAATATTTGTTAGAATATACTTGAGGATGCAGGCACACTACAGAGCACGTGGAGCTGAGTGGGAACAGTCTGCTGACTGACCGAATACATATGTGTGCCGGACACTCTTTCAAGCACAAATAAATAGGGCTTTGCGCGCTGGGGATGTGTCCAAAATTCTGTGTAAACTCCATATAGGGTGGAGAACAGAGCAAAA
>ENA-ORNG01000291-ORNG01000291.1-human-gut-metagenome-genome-assembly--contig:-NODE-291-length-47890-cov-5.372029_pt1 | contig 47890 bp, 28 predicted proteins | sample MGYA00242113_ERZ509018 | MGnify/ENA primary metagenome ERZ509018 (study PRJEB26280, sample SAMEA2338711) | human gut metagenome | biome: human gut; feature: human-associated habitat; material: faeces... | reverse complement strand
ACTCGAACCCCCGACCTACTGGTTCGTAGCCAGTCACTCTATCCAGCTGAGCTACCAGCGCGTATATGTGTTGCACTTTTTATGCTCCAATAATATAACACAAATAAAATAGAAATGCAACACTTTTTTTATTTTTTGTAAGGATTATTTAAAATATATTTTTCGAGTATATCACCGGCGAGTTCTACAAGTTCAGGGCAAGGGCGCTTTTTGTAATACTCTTTTGTGCGTTTTTCGGCAATCGGTGAATCCGGCCCCGGCTTTGAAATGCCAAGAAGTTCACGGCATATAATTGAACCGTTTTCTTCCTTATATTCATTTGCTACTGCCTGAACTCTCTTGTAAATATCGGATTTTTCATCATCATAAAGAGCTGAAATCACAAAAGTCATTCCCGAAACAGCACCGCATACTTCTCTCATTCTGCCAATTCCGCCGCCAAAGCCGATTGTAAGCTTTGCCACAAGTTCTTTTGGCATATTCATTTCATCTGCAAATGCCACAGCAACTGCTTGCGAACAGTTAAGTCCGTTCATAAAGTTTTCTCTGGCAATTTTTCCTTTTGTCACGGTAAACACTTCCTTAATATTATTCGCCGAAAACGATGTCACTGCTTGTACTTTCGGCTATGGTAGTATCAGGAGCTTGGGTTTCAACAGGGGCAAATACCGCCGAAAAGCTTGCGTTTTGATTTGCGGTGAACGAATATTTTTCACTGCTGCTTACTTTTATTCCGTTAGAATACCAACCGTCAAATTGATAGCCTTCATCAGCAGTTGCAACAAGAGTTACGGTTTTACCGTTTTCATACTTACCGTCACCCTGAGTTTGGCCTCCGCCGCTTGAACTTGTGTTTATTATCCAAAGGGATTTTGTGGTTTCCTTTGTGGTTTTTTCAGTGGTGGATTCGGTGGTTTTTTCAGTAGTTCTTTCTTTTGTGGTGCTGCTTCTTGAAAGCTCGTCCCTCTCGGAAACCTTGGTAAGCGGTGTTGTGGTTGAGGTATCCTTATTTTTATTATGCGCAATTACAGCAATGCTTGAAACGATTGCGATAAGAAGAACAGCAAGTATAGCAATAATTATCAGGCTCTTTTTTTCAGAATTTTTGTTGTTGCCGTTATTGTTTTGCTGTTTGTCGTATTGATTATCATTATAATCATTATTGTTATTGTTTTGTGGTTGATAATTTTCGCCGTTTACAGCTTTGAAAGTTTGGGTTTTATCGTTATCATCGTTGGCGGCATTGTCAAAATCATCTTCATCATAAAGCGGAGAACCGCATACTTCACATATGTATCTGTTATCATCATTATCTGCACCGCAGTTTTTACATCTCATTTTCGTCACTCCTTAGTTTTAAATACACCTTAATACTCGTTATTTATCGAAAATAGTATATCATAATGTTGTATAAATCTCAATGTAAAAATGAATTTTTTAAAAATTATGACTTATTTTTAAAATTTCTATTGACTTTTTGTGAGATTTAATATAAATTTAGTATGTAGCGTTTTATAAAACGGATTCGTATAATTCTGAAAGGGGACCCCTGAAAATGAACAAATATGTGAAGAAAGGCTTATGCCTTGTGCTTGCTACCGGTTTGATTGCAAGCTCATTTGCAGGATGTGCAAAAGTAAATTATGTAACTAACGGAGCTATTAAAGCTATCCATCAAATTAAAGACGGTAGTTGGCAAAACCAAACAGAAGGTGAAGAGGCAGGCTCTTCAGACGATACTTCTGTTCTTGAAAAGCCATTTGAAGCCGGTACATACGGCGGAGTTGACTTCAAGTCACTTGAAGATGTTGCTAACTATTATAAGGAAGCATATGATTATACTAAGAGCCTTACTGCTGAGTACACTAACCAAGACGGCGGAACAGAAACATTCTACAAACTTCTCGGTAACGAAGAAATCAATGTTGGTTCTGTAATGATTGACGGTAAGGAAAATGCAGTTATTAACAAGCTTGTTCCTGGTATCGTTGATGGTTTATTTAAGCCGAATATTTACGGTCTTGTACCTTGTAACAACCGTAACCCTAAGCTTGATAATTCAAATACAGATGAAGCAAATCCTGGCGAAAAGGACTTCACAAAGTCATATGTAACCAAGGATGATATTCTTGATGCTAACATCACAGATAACGGTGACGGTACTATCACAATGGTAATTCAGCCAAAGGCTGCAGAAATGAGTATGAGAGGTGAGGACTCACAGGGTAACTTCTTTGAAGTTCTCGGTGATATTTCAAGCACTGTTGCTCAAATTTCTGTAATTTCATTTGCACAGGGTACTGCTGAAGATAACATTAAGGTTACTTATAAGGGTGGTACTGTAACTTGCACAATTGATACAAAGACTAAGGAAATCACCAAGGCTGAGTACAATATGGTTGCAGAAGTAGCTGTTAACCACGCTACTGTTACAGTTATTAAAGATAAGAGTGCATCTCTTTCAATCACTTATAAAAACACATTCCCTGCTTCCGATGAATATCTTAAGGAAACAAAGGGCGTAGTTAGAAAGTAATAATTTAACTAATTAAAGAGCTTGGAAATTTTTCCAAGCTCTTTTTACATTATGTTAATTGAATAAACTTTAATAATAGTTTATAATATACATATAATTTTAGAATGGAAGGGGTATCTTATGCGTGAGATTTTAAACATAAATAAAGGCTGGAAATTTTCTAAAGGTGTAAGCAGTGTGCCGAGTAAACTGCCTGATGATTGGCAAGATATTGATTTGCCGTATACTTGGAACGGTGATGACGGGCAAGACGGCGGAAACGATTATTATCGCGGCAAAGGGTATTTTGCCAAGATTTTAACTAAAGATAAAATGCCGCAGGGTGAAGAAATTTATATTCAGCTTGACGGTGTTAATTCAACAGCCGAAGTATATTTTAACGGTAAAAAACTTTGTGAGCATAACGGCGGATATTCCGCTTTCAGAGTTAAGCTTGATGATATTAAGGATGAAAATTTGCTTGTTGTTACAGCAGATAATTCACCGAATGATTATGTGTATCCGCAAGTTGCCGATTTTACTTTTTACGGTGGCATTTATAGGGATGTTAAGCTTATCGGTGTTTCAAAAAATCATTTTGACCTTGACTTTTTTGGCTCAACAAGCTTTGCTGTAACCCCTGTCATCAGTGGAAATGATGCAAAAATCACACTTGATGCATATTGCAACGGTGAAGTTGAATTTGAAATTGATGACGGAAACGAAGTTGTTGCAAAAGCAAAGGTGAGCGGCAAAAACCCGAGTGCTGTGCTTGAAATTAAAGATGTTCACCTTTGGGATGGTGTTGATGACCCATTTCTTTACAATGCAAGTGCAAAGCTTATAGTAGACGGGCAGGTTGCAGATGAAGTTAAATCCCGTTTCGGCTGCCGCACATTTGAAATTGACGCACAAAAAGGCTTTATTTTAAACGGAAGGCCATATCCGTTAAGAGGTGTTTCAAGGCATCAGGACAGGCCGCATATAGGCAACGCCCTTTTACCTGAACATCATAAGGAAGATATGGATTTAATTTGCGAAATGGGTGCAAATACAATCCGCCTTGCACATTATCAGCACGCACAGTATTTTTATGATTTGTGTGATGAAAGAGGTATAATCGTATGGGCTGAAATTCCGTATATTTCAAAGCATCTTGAAAAAGGTGTTGAAAATACAATATCACAAATGAAAGAACTTATTTTTCAAAATTACAATCATCCGTCAATTGTGGTTTGGGGACTTTCAAACGAAATATCAATGGGCGGGGCAACACCTGCTATCGTGCAAAATCATAAAATGCTAAATGACCTTGTTCATTCAATTGATAAAACAAGGCCTACCACCGAAGCGGTTCTTACAGCGTGCAATATCAATGAGGAATATGTGCATATTTCCGATGTGCTTTCGTATAACCATTATTTTGGCTGGTACGGCGGTGATGTTTCAATGTATGGCGATTGGTTTGATAATTTCCATAAGAAATATCCTAATAAAGCAATTGGTATGAGCGAGTACGGATGTGAGGCTCTTAATTGGCACACAAGCAATCCCGAACAGGGCGATTATACAGAGGAATACCAAGCATATTATCACGAAGAAGTAATTAAGCAAATAGCAAAAAGGCCGTATATGTGGGCAACTCATGTTTGGAATATGTTTGACTTTGCTGCCGATGCCCGCGCAGAAGGCGGCGAAAACGGTATGAACCATAAAGGCCTTGTTACATTTGACAGAAAGTATAAAAAAGACAGTTTTTATGCATATCAGGCTTGGCTTTCAAAAAAGCCTATGCTTCATATTTGCGGAAAAAGATATGTTGACAGGGTTGAGGATGTAACTAAAATCACTGTTTATACAAATCTTGATGAAGTTGAACTTTTCGCAAACGGTGAAAGTGTAGGAAAGCAGAAAAAGGGCGAATTCCCGTTTTTCTACTTTGAAGTTAAAAATGAGGGTGAAACAACACTTGTTGCTAAAGCAGGCGAATTGACCGATGAATCCAAAATCAAAAAAGTTGATAAGTTTAATGAAGATTACAGGCTTAAAGAAGAGGGCGCGGTAATCAATTGGTTTGAAATTGAAACTCCGGCAGGATATTACAGTGTAAACGATACTTTGGGTGATATTCTTTCAACATTCAGAGGTAAGATTTGTGCAGTAAAGCTTCTGTTGAAAATGAAAAAGGCACTCACTCCAAAAGGTCCTAAAGAAAAAGGCAAGAAAAAGCAGGGTGCTGAAATTATGGGCTTTAAGCTTACCGACATCAACAAAACTATGATTGATATGTTGAAAGGATTTACCGTAAAAAGAGGGCTTATGATGCTTGGCGGTAAGTTTACAAAAGAGCAAATTCTTGAAATAAACGCAATGCTCAATAAGGTTAAGAAAAAATAATATTTTGTAAATAAAGGCAGAAACTATTATCGGTGATAATGTGTTTTATGTTTTTGATGATGAACTTAAGAGTATTGAAATAGAAGAAATAAGCAAAAATATGCTTTGTGCAGGATTTATGACGGTTGGCGAGTTTGAACGGCTCGCCACCGTTTTTTCTTTGCCTAAAAATATTGTAGAACTTTGCAAAAAAGACAGTGATAAAAATTTTTTAACCAAATTTTTAAATGATGATTTGACTTTTTTGCGCTTAAATATAATGTGTAACAATAATAAAAATAATGAAATAGCACTTATCGTAATGAAAAATATGATTATGGCTGTTGATATTTATGATGAATTTTCGTTTAACCAAAAATGCTTTTTAAACGCACTTTCAAATTGCGCCTGCGAAAGTGTGACAGCAGAAAAATTGATATGCTCGTTTCTTGAAATTATTGCAAAGCAGTGCTCTGCAAATTATAATGAGGAGGAAGATATTTCGGCCCTTGAAAAAGCGGTTATTGATAAAAATGTAAGCGACGATTTCGGCAAATTATTGATTGAAAAAAAGCAGGAGCTTTTAATGCTTCGTGCTTTTTATGAAGAACTTATTGATGTAACCGAGGTTTTTATAGAAAACGAAAATGAAATATTGGATGAAAAATCATTAAAAATTTTTAAACTTTTTCGCGATAAAGCAGTTAGATATAAAGAAAATACCGATATACAGCGTGACAGCGTAACGCACCTTTGGGACGCTTATCAAACAAGCATTGACCGGGGGCAAAACGAAATAATGAAGCTATTCACCGTTGTTACATCTGTTTTTCTGCCTATGACTGTAATAGTCGGTTGGTACGGAATGAATTTTAAATATATGCCTGAAATATCGTTTCGCTACGGTTATGTTTATGTGATTTTACTCAATATAGCAGTTGTTTTGACTTTGATTTATATTTTTAAAAAGAAAAAATGGATATAAAACGATTTGATTAAACAAAAAGCATCGTATATTTTGATTTACGGTTTTGTTATCGGCATATTCGCCAAAAAATAATTGTTTTCAAAAAAATTTGATATTTTTTTATTCGCCAAAACGACCTAATCAGGCTGATTTTTTAAAAATTGTAACTCTTGTTTACAAAAGAGTAACAAAAACATCTTGATTTATCTTATAAGTTGATATATTATATAAATATTAAAGTGAAAAAGTGCGTATAAGCACAAATTATATAACAAGGGGAAAAAATCGTGATAGAATTCAGAAATGTATCAAAGGTATACGACAGTAACGGTACTCATGCCCTTTCAAATGTAAATATTAAGATTGAAGATGGAGAATTTGTTTTCGTTGTAGGTTCTTCGGGTGCAGGTAAAAGTACATTCTTAAAACTTATTATGCATGAGGAGAAGCCGACTGAGGGCGAAATAATCTTTAACGATTATTCATCTGCCACTCTTAAGAAAAAGCAAGTTCCTTATTACAGAAGAGAGATGGGAATCGTATTCCAGGATTTCCGCCTTATTCCTAAAATGTCGGTTTACGATAATGTTGCATTTGCAATGCGTGTTATCGGCGCGAAGGAAAAGGAAATCCGTAAAAGAGTTCCGTATATTCTTCAGCTTGTAGGTCTTTCACAAAAGGCGCGTTCAATGCCGAATGAACTTTCAGGCGGTGAGCAGCAGAGGGTTTCGCTTGCAAGGGCACTTGTTAATAACCCTAAAGTAATTATTGCGGACGAACCTACGGGTAATGTTGACCCTGAAATGAGCCATGAAATCGTAGGCCTTTTAACCAAAATCAATAATGCCGGCACTACCGTTATTATGGTAACGCATGAGCATGATTTGGTTCGCTCTTTCCAAAGGCGAGTTATTGTTATTAAAAACGGTGAGGTTGTATCAGATACTCCTGACCCTACTCACGCTCAATTTACAGGGGAGAACCCTAAGGCAGATACAGATATGTTCTTCTTTGATGAAGATGTTGAAATCGACGATGTAAATGTTTTGCCGAAAGATGACGAAGAAGATGTATTTGACAACCTTGAAAATGTTGTAAGCGAAGAGGAAAATCAGGGAGGTGAGCAGTAATGACAGGCGCAAGCTTAAAATATTTAATTAAAGAAGGCTTTAGAAACACTTGGACAAACAGGATGATGTCTATCGCTTCAATTTGTGTACTTATGAGCTGCCTTGTTCTTATCGGCTCGGCATCTATGATATTCCTTAACATTGATTCACTTCTCGGCAAGATTGAAGAAGAAAATGTTATTATGGTTTATATTTCCGATGATTCAACACCGGATGATATTGCAAATATGCAAAATGAAATTAACGCTTGCGGAAATATCAAAAGTGTTGAATTTGTATCAAAGGAATCAGCTTGGCAGGAACAGCTTAACACTATGGAAGAAGCACAGGCAGAGTTCTTTACTCAAATCAGCTCTGATATTCCGCTTCCAAATGCATATAAAGTAACTGTTGAAAACCTTGACCAATTTGATGAAACCGTATCTAAACTTAAGCAGCTTCAGCATGTTGATACAATCAGGGAAAATAAAAATCTCGCTAAAAAGCTTGTAGCATTAAGGCAGGGAATCACAGTTGTTGCAATTGTAATTATTGCAGTCTTGTTCCTTATTTCCGTGTTTATTATTTCAAACACAATCAAGCTTACAGTATACAGCCGCCGATTAGAAATCAGCATTATGAAATCGGTTGGTGCTACAAACTCGTTTGTCCGCCTGCCGTTTGTGGTAGAGGGTATGATTTTGGGCATAACATCGGGCGTTATCAGCTTGGGATTTGTTTGGGGGCTTTATGAACTTGCGGTTAAAGAATTTTCAGATCTTCTTAATTCCTTCAACGGATTAAGCTTCCTTAAATTTGCTGATTATGCCCTTCCGATGCTTGGCATATTTGTTGCTATCGGTGTTTTAACAGGTGTTGGCGGTTCGCTCATCACTATGAGAAAATATTTGAATAAGGAAGGCAGTGAAATAAGTGGCATTTAGTATGAAAAGAACACTGTCATTGATTTTAAGCTTTGCATTTTTTGTCGGCACTTTCAGCGGTGTTATTTCGGCTGAAGCCAAATCAACATCACAACTCAGAAGTGAAAAGCAAAAAATTCAACAGCAGATTGACAGCGCTCAAAGCAAACTGAATAAGCTTTCTGCAGAAAAAAAGAAAAATCAGGAATATCTTGAAACTCTCAGGTCAAAAATAAATTTATTGCAGGACAAGATAGATTCTCTTGAAGAGGATAAATCTGCTTTGCAGGCAGAAATTGATGCAATCGGTGTTAAGATTGCAAAGACAGAGCAAAATATTGCAGAAGCTCAGGCGAAGATTGACCAAAAGCAAGCAGAATTTGACCAAACATATCAGATTTATTGCCAAAGACTTCGCGCTATGTATATTTCGGGTTCGGCTTCTACCCTTGAAGTGCTTCTTACCTGTAAGGATGTAAGTTCAATGCTTACCCGTGCGCAAATGGTTAAATCCGTTTCACAGCAGGACAACGCAATTCTTGATGACCTTATGAAGAAAATGGAGGAAATCGAGAAAGAAAAGAAGAAGCTTGAAGAAAAGAGAACAGAATTAACAAATGATAAAAAGCAGCTTGAATCTAACAAGAAAGAGCTTCAATCAAGCATTGATGAAATTAACAAATCAAAAAGTGAGCTTGATTCGGAAGTTGCAGAATGTAACTCTATTATGAAGGAACTTTCAAGTCAGTCAAGCGAGTATATGGAACTTATTGAAACAAATCAGGCACAGCTTGAGCAGGTTGAAAGTGAAATCCGTGCAGCAATTGCCTCAGCTTCAAGGGGCAGCGGTTCAATTTCGGGTTCAACAGGCGGCGGCTCCGGCCAGCTTGGTTATCCGACGGATTCGAGAAGAATATCGGCAGGTTATCCTAACTATTCATCGGGCGGATACCACGGCGGTATCGACTTCCCGGTAAGGACAGGCTCAAATGTATATGCAGCCGCATCGGGTACGGTTATTCTTGTTAAATATCTTAATTATAGTTACGGCAGATACATAATTATTGACCACGGTGACGGATTGTCAACATTATATGCACATAATTCAAGCATTTCGGTCAGCGTTGGCGATAAGGTATCAAGAGGGCAGGTTATAGCCCACAGCGGTTCAACCGGTAATTCAACAGGCCCGCATTGCCATTTTGAAGTTCGTGTAAACGGAAGCAGAGTTAATCCAAATAACTACTTATAAAATACAAATATTTAAAGGGGTGTAGCCAATGAAACAGAAAAGTTTTTTAACTAAAATTTTAGCTGTTTTGTTGGCTACTGCCTTTTTGTTGGCTTATCCGGCAAATGTTATTTGCTATGCAAACGATGATTCATCGCAAAGTGACGAATATGCAGGAATGACTGCCGAAGAAAAGCAGGCTGCAATTCGGGAAAAGATAAAAGAACTTGATTCCAAGCTTTCATCACTCGGAAAGGAATCAAAGGAAACAAAAGAATATATAGATGCACTTGATGAAAAGATTTCATATCTTAAAAAGCAACTTGATTATTCCGAAAACAAGATAGATTACTCAAAGAAAAAGATTGAGGACTTAAAACAGCAATATAAGGATAATGAAGAGCAAATTGCACAGCTTTCGCTTGATGTAACAAATCTTGAAAGTAAAAATGCACAGCTTGAGCAAAGCTTTAACCAAAATTTAAGCCTTTATTATCAGCGTATCCGTGCTATTTATGTGAGCGGCGAAACAAGCACAATTGCAATGCTTTTAACCTGCCCTGACCTTTCAACTCTTCTTACAAGATATGAAATGATTAAGCGCGTTTCAAAAAACGATAAGGAACTTTTGCAATCGGTTAAATCGCAGGCAGATGAGCTTACAAAAACAAAGCTTGAAATGCAAAAAAAGCAGGAAACTCTTAAAAATGACCAAGTTGTGCTTCAAACAACTCGGCAAAACCTTACCACTTCAATTTCTACGCTTGAAAATCAGCAGCAGGATTACACGCAAAAGCAAAGTGCGTATAAAAGCCAAAAGGCTGAAAGTGATGAACTGCTTAAACAGCTTGAAGATGAACAGCAGACATACAGTGAATACAGAAATCAAGATCAGGCTGAACTAAACGCAGTGAATGCAGAAATTGCAAAAGCTGCCGAAATTTATAAAAAGAAGCTTGAAGCAAAAAAGAAAAAGAAAGCTGCTACCACTACGACCACCACAACTACTCAGGCGGCACAGGATAATAATTCAACAACAAAGCAGGAAACCACTACCGAAGCAACCACTAAAGCCGAGGATGATTCAAAACTTAAAATGACTTATCCCGTTCCGAGCCAGACTAAAATAACTTGCGGATACGGTTCGGCAGGGTATGCAGGGCATACGGGTGTTGATTTTTCCTGCCCGGCAGGTTCCGCTGTCGTTGCGGCAGAATCAGGTATAGTTATTATTTCTAAAGACTTAACTAATTCTGACGGAAGTTACAGAAGCTATGGCAGATATATCGTTATTATGCACGACAAAACAGATTCAGCCGGCAATTATGTTTATACTTTATATGCTCACAATAAATCAAGGCTTGTGAGCGAGGGGCAGTATGTCAGCAAAGGGCAGCAAATTGCTTGGAGCGGTTCAACCGGTAATTCCACAGGTCCGCATTGCCATTTTGAAGTCAGAACCCCAACGGCAGAATACCGTAATTGTGTAAATCCGACTTATTATTTACCGTAAAGGTAATATAATAGTTTTATATATTTATTATTTTAAGGGAATGTAAAGCGTGAATAAAAAAATATTATCATTAGTTCTTGCAAGCACTTTTGTGCTTGGTAACTGCTTTGGAACAACTGCTTTCGCGGCTGAAACAACTACGGCTGCTCAAACTCAAAATGCTCCTGCCACCACCGCTTCGCAGGCAGAAGGTGCAAGTAATTCGCAAAGCACCACTTTGAGCGCGAAGGAAGCGGAGCAAAAGCTTAAAGAGCAGCAAAAGGAACTTGAAGAAAATTTAAAAAAAGCCGATAAAAAGCTTAAAGAATTGGAAAAAAGCTCAAAAGTAACGGAAGAGTATATTGATACTCTTGACCAAAAAATCGGCTACATAAACGAGCAGTTAACCATTCTTGAAGATAAAAATCAAAAAATTCAAGATGAAAAAAAGAAGCTTGAAAAGAAGATTAAAGCAAATCAAAAAAATGTTGATGCTTTGCAGGCGGAAGTTGATAAAGCGCAGGCAGAGTATGATAAACTTTACAGCGAATTCCAGGCTGTATATAACGCATACTGCTTCAGGCTTAAAGCTATGTATATGAGCGGAAGCTACAATGTTTTTACCGCCCTTTTGACTTGCAAGGATATTTCGAGCTTTTTAACCAGATATGAAATGATTAAAACCGTTTCAAAAAGTGATTCAAGACTTCTTAAAGAAGTAAATTCCAAAATGCAGGAAGTTACAACTAAAAAGAATGGCTTGGCAGATAAAAAATCTGAATTTGATAAAAAGAAAGCGGAACTTGATTCGCAAAAAAAGGAACTTAACGCAAAGCAAAAAACTATTGAGCAAAACAGTAATTCAATTGCAAGTAAAAAGGCTTCACTTGCAACCGACAGAGCTGAAAGTGACAGGCTTTTGGCAGAACTTACTGCTCAAAATAAGCAATATACCGAATTCAGAAATGAGGACAGTGCGTTAATAGAGCAGGTCGAAAGTGAAATTCAAGCTGTTATTTCAGGCGTTAAGCCGCCTGATGAAATCACTACCGCAGTTGCAGGCAAAACTTCACAAAAGGTGGAAGCAATTGACCAAAGCAAAAGCGATGTTTATTCAAAGAGTGACGCTGTGCTTAATATGAAATATCCTGTGCCGGGTAAACACGGTATTTCCGCAGGTTTTCCTAATTATTCTTCGGGCAAATATCACGGCGGTATTGATTTCCCTTGTGCAACCGGCTCAAAAGTTGTGGCGGCACAAAAGGGTGTGGTTATCACTGTTAAAAGGCTTAATTACAGTTATGGATATTACATAATGATTTATCACGGTACCGATTCGCAGGGCAGAAGTGTGGTTACTCTTTATGCTCACAATTCTTCAATCCTTGTTTCCCCGGGCGATACCGTTAAGAAGGGTGAAACAATTGCAAAAAGCGGTTCAACCGGTAATTCCACAGGTCCGCATTGCCATTTTGAAGTTAGACTTAACGGTTCACGCGTAAACCCGAAAAATTATTTAAGCTGATGAATAAGATAAATTACCAAAAAGAATTAGACAAATTGATAGAGCAAAATATGAGAGAGGACTTATCGCCCTCTCTTTTGCTACATAGTTGCTGTGCTCCATGTTCAAGCTATACTATTGAATATTTATCGCAGTTTTTCAAAATAACCGTACTATATTATAACCCTAATATTTCACCTAAAGAGGAGTATGAAAAACGCAAGAGCGAGCAATTGCGCCTTATCGGTGAAATGAATACAAAATATCCCGTATCGTTTCTTGATTGTGATTATGATTATAACGAATTTTTGGATATTGCAAGGGGATATGAGCTTTGCAAAGAGGGCGGGGAACGCTGCTTTAGGTGTTACCGCTTAAGGCTTGAAAAAACAGCCAAGCTTGCAAAGAAAAATAATTTTGATTATTTTTGCACCACCCTTTCCATAAGCCCGCTTAAAAATTCACAAAAGATAAATGAAATCGGATTTGAACTTGAAAAAGAATTAGATGTAAAATGGCTTCCCTCCGATTTTAAGAAAAAAGAAGGATATAAACGCTCGATAGTGCTTTCAAAAGAATATAATCTTTACCGCCAAAATTTTTGCGGCTGTGCATATTCAAAAGCACAAAGTGTTGAAAATAAATAACATATTATTTATAATATTTGCATTAAATTGATTTATTGGAGAATGTATGAATAAACCACTTGCAGACCGTATTCGTCCTACTGAACTTGACGATGTTGTAGGTCAAAAACATTTGCTTGGCGAAGGTAAGGCATTAAGGCGCCTTATTGAAGCAGGTGATATTCCTAATTTAATATTTTACGGGCCGAGCGGAGTGGGCAAAACTACGGTTGCGTCAATAATTGCGAGTAAAACCAAAAGGAGCTTGCGCCGGTTAAACGGTACTACTGCGTCAACTCAGGATATTAAAGATATAGTTAATGAGCTTGATACTTTTTCCGCACCTAACGGGATACTGCTTTATCTTGATGAAATTCAGTATTTTAATAAAAGGCAGCAGCAATCACTGCTCGAATATATAGAAAACGGAAAAATAACGCTTATTGCGTCAACTACCGAAAATCCGTATTTTTATATTTATCCGGCTATTCTTTCCCGTTCAACCGTGTTTGAATTCAAAAGTGTGGAACCTGATGAGGTTATTCCTGCAATAAAAAGAGGGTTTAATATTTTAGCTGATGAATATCAGGTTAAGCTTGATATTGAAGAAGATGTATTTAAGCGTATAGCATCAGGCTGCGGCGGTGATGTAAGAAAATCGCTTAACAGTGTTGAAAACTGCTTTTTTGCCACACCGACTGTTGACGGAAAGAAAAATATAACAACATCACTTGCAAAGGAATTTGTGCAAAAAAGTGCTGTGCGTTATGACCGCGATTCAGATGAACATTATGATATAATTTCAGCTTATCAAAAGAGTATGCGCGGCTCTGATCCGGACGCAGCTTTGCATTACCTTGCAAGGCTTTTGCAATCCGGTGATTTACCGTCGGCTTGCAGGCGGCTTATGGTTTGTGCCTGTGAAGATGTCGGCCTTGCCTATCCTCAAATTATTCCGATAGTTAAATCTGCTGTTGATATAGCTATGATGGTCGGGCTTCCGGAAGCTCGTATTCCGCTTGCAGACGCAGTTATTCTTGTTGCAACAGCACCGAAAAGTAATTCGGGTGAAGCGGCGATTGATAAAGCAATGGCTGATGTTCAAAGCGGAAATTACGGGCCGATTCCGCGCCGACTTCAAAATAAACATTTTGACGGTGAAGATGCCGAAGAAAAAGGGCAGTTTTATATTTACCCGCACGATTATGAAAATCACTGGGTTTATCAGCAATATCTTCCTGACAGGATCAAAAACAAAAAATATTATGAATTTGGGCCTAATAAAAACGAGCAGGCGTTTAAATCATATTGGGACAGAGTAAAAAATAAGAAATGACTAAAAAAGAGCGAGTATTAAGTGTAATTGAAATATTAAAAAAAGAATATCCAAATGCAATTTGTTCACTTAATTCATCAAATGCATTTGAACTTTTGGTAGCAGTCAGGCTTTCGGCACAATGTACGGATGCAAGGGTAAATCTTGTAACTCCGGCACTGTTTGAAAGGTACAAAACACTTGATGATTATGCTAATGCCGATGTAAAGGATGTTGAAAATTACATAAGGTCTTGCGGATTTTATAAAAACAAAGCAACTTCAATTATAGGTATGGCGAAAATGATAAGAGATGATTTCGGCGGAAAAGTACCTGATAATATTGAAGATTTGATTAAACTTCCGGGTGTCGGCAGAAAAACAGCAAATTTAATAGTGGGTGATGTTTACGGTAAAGAAAGCATAGTTGTTGATACCCATATGATTAGAATTTCAAACAGGCTTGGGCTTGTAAATACTACCGACCCCAAGAAAATTGAATTTGAACTTAAAAAAATCGTGCCAAGTGATGAAGGCTCTGATTTTTGCCACAGAATAGTTCTTTTCGGGCGTGATACCTGCTCGGCAAGAAAGCCGCTTTGCGATTCTTGCCCCTTATATGATTATTGCAAAAACGGGAGAAAAAATAAATGAATTCAAACATTGTGCTTATCGGAATGCCGGGCAGCGGCAAATCTACCTGCGGTGTTGTATCGGCTAAAATGCTGCTTAAAAATTTTTATGATACAGACTTACTGATTCAAAATCTTGAAGGCAGAAGTTTGCAAGAAATAATTAACACCGACGGTGTGGAATATTTTGCAAAAGCTGAGGAAAGGGCAATTCTTTCCCTAGATTTAAAAGGTACTGTAATTGCAACAGGCGGTTCGGTTGTATATTCAGATAAAGCAATGCAGCATTTAAAAAGCCTTGGAAAGATAATTTATCTTCATTTAAGCTATGATGATATGTGCAAAAGAATAAGCAATCTTGAAACCCGCGGTATAATGCTTCAAGGCGGTGAAACACTTGAAGATATGTATAAAGAGCGTCTCCCTTTATATAATAAATGGGCGCAGGCAGTAATAAATTGCGGGCAAAATACAGTTGAGCAAACCGCAAGGGCAATTGTAAGGGCAAGTAAGTAACAAATAGCTTTGCCGCAGTTTAATATAATTTGTGCAAATTATATACTTGAACATCCGGCTGAAAAGTGCTATTATAGTAAAAATATTTTAATAATATAATTTAATACTTGTAAACGGAGGGAATTTAATGAGCGAATACGGTGCAAAATTTGTAAAAGAAGGCTTGACTTTTGATGATGTGCTTCTCATTCCTGCAGAGAGTGATGTAACACCTGATAAAGTTCAGCTTCAAACCAAGCTTACAAAGGATATTACACTTAATATTCCTGTTATGACTGCTGCAATGGATACCGTTACCGAATCAAGAATGGCAATTGCCATTGCAAGAGAAGGCGGTATCGGTGTTATTCATAAAAATATGACCATTGAAGAGCAGGCTGATGAAGTTGATAAAGTAAAGAGAAGTGAAAACGGTGTAATTACAAATCCGTTTTTCCTTTCACCAAATCACCTTGCAAGTGATGCTGAAGAACTTATGAATAAATATCGCATAAGCGGTGTGCCTATCTGTGAAGATGATGGTACTCTTGTTGGTATTCTTACTAACCGTGATATGCGCTTTATGACTGATTACAGCGTTAAAATTTCTGAAGTTATGACTCCGAAATCACAGCTTGTTACAGCACCTAAGGGTACAACTCTTGAAGAGGCTAAAAAAGTACTTATGGGTTCTAAAGTTGAGAAGCTTCCGCTTGTTGATGAAAACGGTAAGCTTTCGGGTCTTGTTACAATTAAAGATATTGAAAAGAGTGTTAAGTATCCTAACACAGCAAGGGATAAAAAAGGCAGACTTCTTTGCGCCGCTGCATTGGGTGTAACCGATGATGTTCTTATCCGTGCAAAAGCACTTGCAGACGCAGGTGTTGACGCATTTGTTCTTGACTCTGCTCACGGACACAGCCATAATATTATGAAGAGCGTTGAAACAGTCAAAAATGCATTCCCTGAAATTTCACTTATTGCAGGTAATGTTGCTACTGCCGATGCAACAGAGGCACTTATTAAAGCCGGTGCAGATGCAGTTAAGGTTGGTATCGGCCCGGGTTCAATTTGTACAACCCGTGTAGTTGCAGGTATCGGTGTACCGCAAATCACAGCTATTTATGATTCGGCAGAGAGAGCAAATAAATACGGTATTCCTGTAATTGCCGACGGCGGTATCAAATACAGCGGTGAAATTGTTAAGGCTATTGCAGCAGGCGGCTCATGCGTTATGATGGGTTCACTTGTTGCCGGATGTGAGGAATCACCGGGCGAAACAGAAATTTATCAGGGCAGGCAGTTTAAAGTTTATCGCGGTATGGGTTCTCTCGGTGCTATGAATAAGGGAAGTGCAGACAGATACTTCCAAAAGGGTTCAAAGAAATTTGTTCCTGAAGGGGTTGAAGGCCGTGTTCCTTATAAGGGACCTCTCGGTGATACAATTTATCAAATGATGGGCGGTCTTCGTTCAGGTATGGGTTACTGCGGTTGCCATACTATTGAAGAACTTAGAACAAATGCTAAGTTTATTAAAATCACAAGTGCCGGCCTTATTGAATCTCATCCTCATGATATTTCAATTACTAAGGAAGCACCTAACTATTCAGGTTCTTTAAGATAATATAAAATGGGCGATTCGGCATTATTTTGCCTTTTCGCCCATACTATTATTATATCCGATTTTTTATAATGACAAGTAGGTAATCGTATGGCTCAAAAAATCTCTAAATGGAAAAAATTTAAAAGATTTTTAAAACGAAATATGACATCCACATGGGCAAAACATTTTTCATATCAGGTTTTTGCTTTTTTGACAAGCGTTGCAATGATAGTCGGTGTTGCCGATTATGCTGTAACCAAGTCTTATGCTGAAAGGAAGCTTACTTTAATGGATGATTTCACCATTACTGCACATACAGGTGCTTATGATACGGAAATGAACACTATTGATTCTGTTAAAGCCGCAATAAAAAATAAAGCAAAAGTTATTGAACTTGATATTCGCCAACGCCCTGACAAAACTGTTGTTATGAGCCACGATTTAGTTGTAACGAACAATGACGCAACCGAGCTTGAAGAGGCACTTAAGCTTATAAAAGATGTTCCCGATATGAAAATAAATTTTGATATTAAGGAAACCCGTGTGCTTAACTCGCTTCATGCACTTTTGGTGGATTATAATCTTATTGACCGTTCATTTTTAACAGGTATTGAAGTCATAAATGTTAAAGCCGTGAAAGAGTCAAACTGCGCAAATATGGATTATTATCTTAATTATACACCGTCAAAATTCAAGGCTTTTTCTGATGATTACAGGCAAAAGATAATCAAGTTGCTTGAAGATACGGGCGCAATAGGTATTAACTGTAACTATAAATTTGCAGGCGGCCAACTTTCAAATCTTTTGCATAAAAAGGGATATAAGCTTTCTGTTTGGACTGTTGATTCACAGCGCAATGCTAAAAAAATGCTTGTAATTAAACCGGATAATATTACAACTAAAAACCCCGATATGATTAAAGAAGTTATATCAAATTGGGGCAAATAAATTTCAAAAAAATCAAAAAAGGACTTGACTATTATTTAAAATTATGATATAGTAGTCAAGCGTTGGAGATACGCTGGTGTAGCTCAGTTGGTAGAGCAGCTGATTTGTAATCAGCAGGTCAGGGGTTCGAGTCCGTTCACCAGCTCCAATATGGAAGAGTTCCCGAGCGGCCAAAGGGAACAGACTGTAAATCTGTCGCTATTCAGCTTCGGTGGTTCGAATCCACCCTCTTCCACCACGTCGTCACAAGCTATATATCGCTTGTGGCGATTTTTTTATATCCTTTTTTAAAATCGCCACGTCACTCATACCGCTGCTCCTCCTTTTCCCCAAAAAGCTTACGCTTTTCGGGGACCCCGATATTTATTTTTGTTTTATTTCAGCTTTTTAATGCATTTATTTGCCGCGAACTACACAGCCAAACAATAATTAAGCATTTGTTTAAAAATAAGCAGATTTAAAACGGATTTCTCTTAATTTTTCGCAATTTTATATATAAACATTGTTAAAAAATAAACAATCTTGGTAATATTGCCAAAAAGGTAATAATATCTTGCAAAATAAAGCAAAATAATATATAATTGTTATCGGTTAAAATTATTTATAATCATTATTAAATATATGAGAGGTAAAAACAATGGACGCTTTAAACAAAAAGACTATTGAAGACATTGATGTTAACGGTAAAAGAGTTCTTGCTCGCTGTGACTTCAATGTTCCGCTTAAAGATGGTGAAATCACCAATGATAAGAGAATTGTAGCTGCTCTTCCTACTATTAAGTATTTGATGGAGCACGGTGCAAAAGTTATTCTTTGCTCACATCTTGGCAGACCTAAGGGCGAATACAAGCCTGAATTCAGCCTTGCTCCTGTTGCTAAAAGGCTTTCAGAGTATCTTGGTGTTGAAGTTAAGCTTGCTGAAGACCCTGAAGTTGTAGGTGCTAATGCAAAAGCTATGGCAAGTGAACTTAAAGACGGCGAAGTAATGCTTCTTGAAAATGTAAGATACAGAGCTGAAGAAACAAAGAATGAAGAAAACTTCTCAAAGGAACTTGCTTCTCTTGCTGATGTTTTTGTAAACGACGCATTTGGTACTGCACACAGAGCTCACTGCTCAACAACAGGTGTTGCTTCATATTTACCTGCAGTTTGCGGTTACCTTATTCAAAAGGAAATCAAGTTTATGGGCGGAGCACTTGCTAACCCTAAAAGACCTCTTGTTGCAATCCTCGGCGGTGCAAAGGTTTCAGATAAAATCGGTGTAATTGAAAACCTTATTGATAAGTGCGACACAATCATCGTAGGCGGCGGTATGGCTTACACATTTATGAGGTATTTCGGCCACAATATCGGTGATTCACTCCTTGAAGCTGACTGGGTTGAAAAAGCAGGCGAAATGATGAAAACTGCTAAAGATAAGGGTGTTAAATTCCTCATCCCTGTTGATAACAAGGTTGGTAAGGAATATGATGAAAATACAGAATCAAAAATCGTAAGCAGTGATGATATTCCTGACGGCTGGATGGGACTTGACATCGGCCCTGAAACACAGAAATTGTTTGCAGATGCCATTAAGGGTGCAGGCACAGTAATTTGGAACGGCCCTATGGGTGTTTCTGAATGGGAAAACTTTGCTTCAGGTACAATCAGCATTGCAAAGGCTGTTGCTGATTCAGGCGCAATTTCAATCATCGGTGGCGGTGACAGTGTTGCTGCTGTTACAAAGCTTGGCTTTGCTGATAAGATGAGCCACATTTCAACAGGTGGCGGCGCATCACTTGAATTCCTTGAAGGAAAGGACCTTCCGGGTATTTGCGCACTTCAGGATAAAGACTAATATATTTATTTTACGAGGTAAAACATAATGAAAAAAGATTTAAGAAAAGCTATTATTGCTGGTAACTGGAAAATGAATAATACTCCGGCTCAAACTACTGCTCTTATTAACGAAATGAAGCCGCTTGTAGCTGACGCTGATTGCGAAGTTGTACTTTGCGTTCCTTTTGTTGATATTCCTGCCGCAGTTGAAGCTGCAAAGGGTTCTAACATTAAAATCGGTGCTGAAAACGTTCACTTTAAAGACAGCGGTGCTTTCACCGGTGAAGTTTCAGCAGATATGCTTCTTGAACTCGGTGTTGAATATGTAGTAATCGGCCACAGCGAAAGAAGAACATATTTCGGCGAAACAGACCAGACTGTTAACCTCAGAACTCTTAAGGCTCTTGAAAAGGGATTAAAGCCAATCATCTGTGTTGGTGAAACTCTTGAGCAAAGAGAACTCGGTTATACAGAAACACTTCTTAAGTATCAAACAAAAATGGCTCTTACAAATGTAACTGCTGACCAACTTAAGAATGTAGTTATCGCTTACGAGCCTGTATGGGCTATCGGTACAGGTGTTACTGCTACTGCTGACCAGGCAGATGAGGGCAACGGTTTTGTTCGTGCGGCAATTGCTGAAGCTTACGGTGCAGATGTAGCTGAAACAGTTACAATTCAGTATGGCGGTTCAATGAATGCCAAGAATGCAGATGAGCTTACATCAAAGGTTAATGTTGATGGCGGTCTTATCGGCGGTGCTTCACTTAAAGCACAGGATTTCTCGGTTATCGTTAAAGCAGCAAGCAAGTAATTATAAATTTATGAGTGGGTGTGTTTCGGCATACCCACTTTTTGTGAAAAACAATATGGAGGAAAAGTTATGAAAAAACCTGTTGTATTATGTATAATGGACGGTTATGGCAAAAATGACAGTGATTACGGAAACGCAATTGCAATGGCAAAAAAGCCAAACCTTGACAGACTTATGGCACAGTATCCTATGACATATATTGGTGCAAGCGGGCTTGATGTAGGTCTTCCTAACGGGCAAATGGGCAACTCTGAAGTTGGGCATACAAATATCGGTGCCGGCAGAGTAGTATATCAGCCGCTTACAAGAATTACCAAGGCATTTGAAGACGGCGAAGCAGAAAAAAATCCTGCACTTAAAGGTGCTATGGATAATGCAAAGGGCAAAGCACTTCACCTTATCGGCCTTGTTTCACCGGGCGGTGTACATTCACACATGGAGCATCTTTATCATCTTCTTCAAATGGCAAAGAACAACGGTGTGGAAAATGTATATGTTCACGCTCTTCTTGACGGTCGTGATGTTACGCCTGCATCTGCTGTTGAATATCTTGCAGAACTTGAAGATAAAATGGCTGAAATCGGCGTTGGTAAAATCGCGTCTGTAATGGGTAGATTTTATGCAATGGACCGTGATAATATTTGGGACAGAGTTGAAAAAGCTTATGCTGCAATAGTTTACGGTGAGGGTATCCAGGCTGACAATGCAGTTGATGCAGTTAAGGCTTCATATGAAACCGTTGATGAAGACGGAAAGCATCTTACAGATGAATTTGTAATTCCGACTGTAATCGGCGGCAGTGAGGGCAGAGTAAAGGCTGATGACAGCGTTATATTCTTCAACTTCCGCCCTGACAGAGCAAGAGAAATCACCCGTACTTTTGTAGACCCTGATTTTGACGGATTTGAAAGAAAGAACGGATTTTTCAATCTTTACTATGTATGTATGACTCAATATGACGCTCAGATGCCGAATGTAAAAGTTGCTTTCGGCCCTGAAACTCTTGTTAATACTTTTGGCGAATATATTTCAAAGCACGGTATGACCCAGCTTCGTATTGCTGAAACTCAAAAGTATGCTCATGTAACTTTCTTCTTTAACGGCGGCGAAGAAAAGCAGTATGATGGTGAGGACAGAATTCTTGTAGCATCACCTAAAATTTCTACTTTTGACCTTATGCCTGAAATGAGCGCACCTGAAGTATCACAAAAGCTTAATGAAGCTGTAAGAAGCGGCAAATATGATGCAATTATAGTTAACTTTGCAAACTGCGATATGGTTGGTCATACAGGTATTATTCCGGCAGCTGTAAAGGCAGTTGAAACTGTTGATGCATGCGTTGGTTCACTTGCCGAGGCCGTTATTGAAATGAACGGTAATCTCTTTATCACAGCAGACCACGGCAATGCTGATAAAATGCTTGATGAAAACGGTGAACCGTTTACAGCGCACACAACAAATCCTGTTCCGTTTGTTGCAGTTAACTGCGGTGACGGTGTAGAACTTCGTGACGGCGGTAAGCTTTGCGATATTGCACCTACAATGCTTCAAATGCTCGGACTTGATAAGCCTGCTGAAATGACAGGTACATCTTTAATTAAATAATTGATTTTATTTATGGCAGGCAGGGTGAAAGCTCTGCCTGTTTGACTTTATATGCTTATCTTATATAGAATGAGGGGTAAATTATGCCGATTGAAATAATCAGAAATGATATTACAAAGATGAAAGTTGATGCCATAGTTAATGCCGCAAATCGCACTCTTTTGGGTGGAGGCGGAGTTGACGGTGCTATTCATAAAGCAGCAGGTAAAGGCCTTTTGAAAGAATGTATGACTCTCGGCGGCTGCAAAACAGGGCAAGCGAAGCTTACAAAGGGTTATAATCTGCCCGCAAAATATGTTATTCATACGGTAGGCCCTGTTTGGCACGGCGGAAATAATAATGAAAAGGAACTTTTAACTTCGTGCTATAAAAATTGCCTTGCAATAGCAAAGGAAAACGGTTTTAAAACAGTAGCATTTCCTCTTATAAGCGCAGGTGTGTACAGATACCCCAAAGCGCAGGCATTAAAAGTTGCAGTTGATACTATTCGTGATTTTCTGCTTGAAAATGATATGACGGTTTATGTTGTTTTATTTGATAAAGAGCTTAATGAAATCGGCACAAAGCTTTCAAAAAATTGGAGCGAGAATGTTAAGCAGGATTTTGAAAAAAGAAGCAAATAATATAACCCCCACGATTAAAATTTAATCGTGGGGGTTGTTGCATGTAGTATTATTCATTTACCGGTTTGATTCTGTAAACTACCGTTGAATGTTTAGGTATAGATGCCGAAATAGTAGTTCCGGTTGTGCGCTCGTCAGTCCACAAGTCGTGCAGTTCATATCCTGTCGGTACTTCTTCAATACCCAAATACTTGTCTTTAACAAGTTCATCAAGCTTGAAGCTTACGCTTTTTGTGGAAGATTTTGTGTTAAACAAGCACAGTGCAACATCACCGTTTGCAAGCGGCCTTGCAATAATATCAATTCCGCTTTCTTTTTTAATCCTTTTTGCCGGTTTGCCGAGAGCATCTTGGTCAACTGCAATCATATGCTTGTTTGTAACTATTTTGAGCGTGTTATTTTCTTTATCAGGCATACCGTTTGTTACAAATTGCCTAATATCATTGCCGAGCATAAGCGGAGCGGCAAGCATACACCAAAGTGAAAAATGCGCTCTGTTTTCATTATCGTCAAGATTTCCGTTGCCAACTTCCAACATATCAGGGTCATTCCAGTGGCCTGCACCCGCGTATTTGTAAAGCTTTAATGTGCGGTTATATATCCAAACAATGCTGCTCCATTTAGGCATAATATCAGGCGTTGTGCGCCACATTGAACCTGCCTTTGCGCCCCAAATGTATGGGCGTGCAGTACCCCATTCGCATATTGAAAATGTTATAGGCTTTTCCGGTGTTCTTGTAACTTTTGCCCACATTTGCGTTGCTTCTTTAAGTGCGTCACCCATACGCTTATATTGAACAAAAGATGAATCAATATTAGTTACAATAGGGTTTTTGATTGTCATATGGTTTGTGCCGCTTGCAAGTTCAACCACAATTTGCTGCCTTCCCAAAGGGCTGAAACCTTTTGTTTCAGGGAAGAAAAGTTCATGCATTTTGCCGTTAATATCAATTTGCATATACTGCTTTTTCTTTGCTCTTGATTTATGGAAAACAAAGGTTAATACATATTCACCCTTTGTATCAACATCAAAATCAAAGCTTGCCGAGCCTGAACCGTGGCTAATAAATCCGATAGCCTTTTTGCTTGGCACATCGGGCATTTTAATTATCTTTGCTCTGCCGGTAAACTGCGCGTCCTCCGGCCTTAAATCAAGCTCAAATGCACTTTTTTGCTTTGTAATTTCTATATGTTCAATCGCCGGGCAGTCACCGCTTATTCTGTCATGGTGGCAAAAATCATATTTGAAAAATTCACATCCCCAAGATGCAAGCGTTTTGGCATCAAGCCTTTCATTGCCGAGTGATGCAGGCAAATCCTCACAGGTGAGTGTACCGTTTGATGAATAAAGCCCTACCTTTAAGCCGAGCGAGTTAATATCTTTAATAAGATTAGGTATACCGCGGCTGAAAGTGCCGAGGTCACCCTGCAATTTACCGTCGCTGTCACGAAGAGAGCTTTGCCAGCAATCATCAAGGTTAATAAATTCGTATCCTGCGTTTGCAAGGCCGCTGTCTTTCATGGCGTGGGCTGTTTGCATAATTATATCTTGATCAATATTATTTCTGAAAGTATTCCAGCTTGACCATCCCATCGGCGGCGTTTTTGCAACCTCGTTTGAATAATCCTCCTCTTCGCTGATGTCAATGGTGAGCGAAGTCGGAATAAATACTTTCTTTAAAGCACATATCGGACATTTACCGTTAGCTTTCATATTCAAAAACCAAGAAACGAATAAAACAAGTAATACCAACAAAACAGCAATTAAAATTATAGCAATGTACTTCATTCTAAACCTATCTCCTTAAACATCTCAAGCTCCTTTTGAGCTAAAATATACGTCTTTTCATCATCAAGCGAATTTACTGCATTTAGCGTAAATTCTTTTTTGTGTTTAAAATTATAAATAATTCGATACACCCAAGCGTACAAAATAAGCCAAGGCCTACCGTTAATAAATTTTATATAATCAATATCCTTAAGTTTTTTATACGGTGGAAAGAGCAGGCGAAGCTTTGTCATAAAAGATGAAGCTTTTCTTCCTTTTTCAAGCTCTTTTCTTGCAATGGCAATACCGTTATTTTCATTATCATTGCCAAATGCACCGCAGTTGCAAAGATATTCTTCAACTTCTTTTGTATCAATATTGTAATTGACACCGTACCCAAAAAAATTGTTGCAAACATTAAGCATTGTTTTGCCGAATGTTTCAAGGCCTACGGGTTTTAAATATTCAAAAACCCGTACTAAATCAATGTTTGAATTTTTAAGCATAATTGCAAGGTCAACAATAAGCTTAATTCCAGCACCGTAAAATTTGAAATGGTGTGCTGTATGTGCAATTAGATATGCAAAGTGAAAATTATTATCAAATGTTCCCTCAAATCCGTCAAATACGGCATAATCAAATGCATTGCAAAAAGGCTCTTCATCATAATGGCTTATAAGCTTTGTGTGAATTTCAAACAAAACATTGTTTTTAACATAGTTATATACCGGCCCATTTTGCTTAATGCAGTCAAAACCATTTGATGTGAGAAGTTTTTTCACTTTGTTTCGGTCACATTCTTTAATAAGTATGTCTATATCGCCCATAACGCGACTTTCAGGCACAGGGTAGCTCTGTTTAAGCACTGCGCCTTTAAACACGATATACGGCACCTCAGAAGCTTTGAGAAGCGTTTTCACTTCTTTGAGCATATTCGATTGAAGGTTTGCAAGGTATATCAAATCAAAAAAGCTGTTTTCAACCGCATTTTTAAATTTTGGCGATATATCATTTTTATTTTCAGCATTGGCAACTGCACAGTTAACAATTCCCAAAAGGTTATGAACCTTTGCATATCTGTAAATTTTTTTGTAATCAACGCTTGTATCGAAAATAAAGGCGTTATTGTTAATATAATTTTTGCAAAGGTTGATAAGTGCTTTATATTCCTTATCCATATCAGTTAAATACTGCATTACCTACTACAAGGCTTAATAGCGTAATAATAAGGCCTGCAATGAACACACCGAGTGAAATTACAATAAAACTCTTTTTCTTATCAAGATGGAGGAGGGAAGCAAGAAGTGCGCCGGTCCATCCGCCTGTACCCGGAAGCGGAATTGCCACAAAAATAAGAAGCCCCCAAATACCGTATTTATCAATTTTATCTCTCTTTTTTAATGTTTTATCTTCAAGCCAATAAACGAATTTATTTATGCCCGGAACTTTTTTTAATAAGTCAAAAATCCAATTTATTAAAAGAAGTATAAAAGGAATAGGCAATATATTACCTAAAAAGCTGATAATAAAGCCAACAAATGGGTTCATCTGCAACAGCACGATTGCTGTGAACATACCGAGTCTGCATTCCAATATAGGGCAGAGTGAAATTATAAATACAACAAGCCAATCAGGTATTCCGTGAGAGGTTAAAAATTCCTGCAAATTTCTACAAAGTTCTTGAACCATAAATTATTTCTCCTTTAGATTTGTGGTTTTATTATTTGCTTTTTTTTAGATTTTCTTTATATTTTTGTTTTTGCTTTTTCTTATAATTTTCATATCTTATTTGTTGCTTGCTTTTCTGTGGCGGGTTAAATTGCTTTTGCCTTTCCATTTGTGCTATTCTTTCCTGCCTGAGTTTCTCTTTTATTTCCATTTCTTTTTGAACATCTTGCGGCAGAGGAATATCTTTTGTAACAATAAGATTGTTTTTAAGTAAGAAATCAACTGCTTCACGCAATATTTTTTTATCATTTTCAAATGATAAAAATCCAATTGCCTGGTCATAAGCAAGCCACATAAAGTCATCAATTTCTTCTTCCTGAACTATGGTTCGCATATCATCGGTAGTTGCAACAAAGATTGAAACTTTTTTATCAACATTATTTCTGAGCTTGTATTTTGATATTCCTTCATATCCAAGTTGAATACGGATATGAAGTCCTGTTTCTTCAAGCACTTCTCTTTTTGCTGCATCATATTTTGTTTCGCCCATTTCAAGATGGCCTTTAGGAAATCCCCAATTTGCCGAGCGTTTGTTTTTAATAAGAAGATAACGAAGCTTTCCTTTAATTGACCTATATACAACTGCGCCGGCACTTGATTCATAGTAGCAAATGAGGTTGTATTGCGGAAAATCGTTTTCAACATCAATAACCTGTAAAATGTCTTGATTTATATAGCGTGAACTGCGTGACGCCATAATCCATATAGTTTTTAAATTTTTGTTCTCAGAGTCTTTAGGAATGAGTGCTGCAATAATTCTACCGTCAAAATTGCAAACTGTGTGAGTTACTCCCATTACAAAAGCATATTGGTTTTTATGTCCGTTAATTTCAACTACATTTAAGGGATAAACATAACCGCTTTCGTCAACAGAATTTATAGGTTTAACAACTCTTCCTTTGGCTGCCTTGCCGAGAAGCATAACATCACCACCAAGTAAAAGATATAATTCATTTGATATTATATCTTATTTTTAATGGTAATACAAGATTTTTTATTTATAAATATAAAAAGATAATATAAATATAAAAAGATAAAGGGCAACTCCAAAAGGAGTTGCCCCTAATTTTTATTTCGGCTAAAACTTTATGTTTATGCCATTGTCTGAAGAAGGTCTACAAGAGAAGCAATAACTGTATCAGTATCACCCTTAAGAACAGGAAGAACCTGATTAACAACTCCGGATACAGTTTCGTTACCGCCTACAAGACCTGTGATAAGATCACTTATGTTCTTGAAGTTATCGCCTGTGTTAACAGTTTCGATTAAGTAGCCAAGTACTGCAATGAGTGTTTCTGATGAATCACCTTCAACATAAATTCTTGCACCGTATGTAGCAGCCTGTGAAGTGTCTGTAATTACTTTACCGTGGCTTGCAAGCTTCAACCAATCTACATCATTAAGCTTAATTCCGAGTGGTGTGCCCTTAATCTTAATAAGACCAAGGATATTATTTACAAGAGGAATAATAGCGTCACCGCCAAGGAGTGGCTTAAGTGTTGCATTAAGGTCATAGATGTCAAGAGAGAAGTTTGTAACACCAATCTTACCGAGAAGTGCATTAAGGTCAACTTTAAGTGCCTTAAGAAGTGCAGGTAAGAGAGTATTAAGATCAACTATTGGTTTGATAGCATCAACAAGAGCTGAAATAGGAGTGAGGAGGTTGTCAAGAATCTGGCAAAGTCCGTCATTACCAATGAAGAGTGCAAGGTTTGGAAGCATTGCAAACAATGTTTCAAGAGGAGCATTAAGTATATCCTCAACCTTATCCCAAAGAGGATTGATAATATCAAGAAGAATATTATCGTAAGCTTCGTTTATATCTTCTCTGTATTGATACTGAGTTTTGATGTTATACATTGAGAATGCTTCCATAAGAGGAACGATTGATGATGTATAACCGTTTGAACCAGGAATTCTTACTATGTCAAAGATTCCGAGTGATGCATCATTAAGAAGTACATCGAGTACACCGTAGATAGGACGGAGAACTGCAACAAGTGCGTGGAAGAATGTATCTGCATCCTTAACACCCCACTTAAGTGATGCTGTGTTAACCTTTGACCATGAACCTGCCTTTGCGATTACGCTTGCATTTGCAGCATAAGTTTGACCGTAAGATTCATCTGTAAGAAGTTTAGCAACATTGCTTGTTGAGAAGTCAATGTTAGTTTGTGCAAGGAGAGAAACGAGTGAACCGTCGCCAACCTTAACACCTTCAACTGCACCGTAAAGTCCGGTAAGAAGTGAGTTAATAATGTCATCCTTGAAGATAAGACCGCCGATTAACTTGGTAAGACCGCCGTCAACCAAACCGCCTACAAGTCCGTCAAGCATTGGAGGAAGATTCTTAAGGAAGTCAACATCAACACTTTCAGGATAAGAGAAGTCATATGAACCTGCCTTATAAGCTGTGTAATCCCAGAATGCATTAGTAGGTTCGCCTGTTAAGAAGTAGAATACTGCACGAACAATATCATCCTTATCAGCAAGGCCGATTGTAGTGAATACAGTTGAGATGATAGATTTGAGCATATCATTACTCTTAATAGCTTTAATTGAAGTAATAAGTGATTTGATAGATTTTGAGTTCTTAACAAGAGTATCTGCAATATAACGGAGAACTGCAACAAGAACTTCGCCCTTATCAGCAATTACTTCCTTATTTGTAAACTTGCCTTCGGCATTCTTAGCCATTGATTTAGATGTAACAACCTTACCGTGTGATGCGATTGTTGACCACTTAAATTCAGGAAGTTTAATGCCGGTCTTCTTAAGTAATGAGTTAAGAAGAGGAACTACAATATCTTGAATGTTGCAAGACTTAAGGTTTGCAAGTTTGATGTTAAGCTTAACACCTTTAACCTTGAGTGCGTTTGTAACAACTTTGCCAAGGTCCTTGCCGAGTACCATTGTAAGAATCTTATCAACATCTACACCTGCTGATTTAGCAGTTTTAAGAATGTTTGTAACAGGAGCAAGGAGATTATCGAGTAACTGGCCTATGCCGTTGTTATCAATAAAGTATGCAAGGTTTGGAAGAACAGATGTGAGTGTATCAAATGGCTTATCAAGAAGTGTATCTACAAAGCTCATAAGAGGATTGAGAACATCAAGAATTACATTATCTTTAGCCTTCTTGCAATCTTTTTGATACTGCTTAAATGTTTTAATCTTGCTGTTGCTTACTTGAAGAACATCAAGAAGAGGAACAATTGCGCCTTCATAACCGTTAATACCGTTAACGCCTACATTAAGAGCGTTAAGGTCAAGCTTAATTGTTGAAAGCTTGGAGTCAGGGTTCATATCATCCTTAAGAGTAAGAGTGAGAACGCCTTTCTTAAGCATATAAGTAAGTGCAACTTTGCTTGTTACTTTACCGTTGCTGTCTTTAATATCAAATGAAGTTGAAGCCTTCTTGATATTGATATTGCTGAGGTCAATCTTTCCTTCATTGAGGAATACAGCAAGAACGCTGTTTACAGGACGGAGAATTGCTGCAAGAGCATTGATAAAGCCCTGCTCTGCCTTTGCTGAACCATCCTTGAAGCCCCAGTTAATTGTTTTAACTTTCTTCCAGCTCTTTGCCTTCTTAAGTGTGTTGGCTGCTGAAGTGTAAGTTTTGCCATAGCTCTTGTCTACAAGGAGATTAGCAACACCCTTTGGTGATACTGCAATGCCTACCATATTGAGATATGGTGAAATCTTCTTGGTATCAAGCGCACCGTAAAGTGCCTTTGCAAGAGATGTGAGGTTAGCGTTTGTAAATGCCAATCCGCTGACAATGCTCTTAAGATTTGATGCGTTAACTACACCGAAGTTGGCGAGAAGAGCCATAACTGCATCAACTGCTGTGTCAAGCTGTGAAACAGCGTTATTTGCATCATAAGCTGTAATTCCGTCAGGATACTTAAAGTTTAATGATGTACCCTTGTAATTCTTATAAGTCCAGTAAACTTCTGTTGGTGACTGAGTAAAGTCAAGAAGCTTGCCGATAACTTTAAGAAGTCCCATAGCGTCAAGCTTACCTGTTTCGATGTACTTGATAAGCTTTTGAATTCCCTTGCTAATCTTGTTGTTGCCCATAATCAACTGAATGATTGTGGTAAGATTATTGTTTGTCTTTACGAATTCAATTACATAATCAAGAACATAAAGAAGTGTTTGAGCAGGAGAAGCTGTTTTGCCGAGTGCATTCCAGTTAATGTTATTAAGCTTAATGCCTGTTTTAGCAAGAAGTGTATTTATAATAGGTATAATATTATTACCTGAAAGAAGGTATCCCTTTACTTCAATACCGATTTCCTGCTTATCATTAACTGTTACCAATTTACCGAATGTTTTAGTAGCAATGTTTTCAAGGAATGAAGCAAGAGTAGGTGATGTTGCACCAAGAGTACCATTGCTTATTCTGAGGATTTTTGCAAGTCCGTTAACTTCATTTGAAATAGGTTTAACAGCGTTTGCAATTGTTGAAGCAAGTGTAGGAGCTGTTGTGTCATCTAATATAACACCGATAGCCGATACAAGGTTCAACAATGTAGTTACAGGTTTTTCAAAGAATTTGTCAAGTAATGCAACGATTGGGTTAACAATTCCTACAAATACTTCATCACGGTATGGATTGCTCTTGTCAGCGAACTTTTCAGGAGTATCAACTGTGATGCCTGTTTTTACTGCGATTGTATTAAGAACCGGATAAAGTGCATTTTCGTAAATGCCTGTGTCAATAAGAAGTACGCCGATAATAGATGTGAGAAGTCTGAGTGATGTTGAAAGACCATTCATAAACTCATCTCTGTTGCCGGCTGAAACACCCCAGTTAATACTTACATTGAGTGTTCCGTTGTCATTAACAGCATCGCTCCAGCTTGCAAGCTTCTTAAGTTTACCGCTGGCATTCTTAATATCTGTGTCTTTAATTCTTACAGCTAATGAGTCAGGAGAAATAAGTCCGTTAACTGCTTCGCTGATAAGATTGTATTTAGCTGAAACATTGTTTGCACCTGTGTATGAATAAGCGTACTTATCAGTAAGGTTTGCAACAAGTGATTCAATGAGTGCATAAGTTCTTACTACTACTGTGGTAAGTCCTTCATTTGTGTAGATATCCTTAGGGTTAACATTACCGTTAGAATCAGCTGAGCGTGAATCTTCACCGTTAAGGTAATATAAATAGGTATTAAGTAAATCTATTACTGCATTTGCTGAGTTAGCACCGATGTAATTTGAAAGTAATGAAATTACGCCGACAATAATATTATTTGTTTTGTTGATTGAATAGCCATTGATTCTTGAATCAGCAAGGAGAGATGACAATGCTTTATCAAGCTTTTCAATTGTGCTGTCAACACTCTTAACATCTTTGCTCTTATACGCTGAAATGTCAACTGATGAGTTAGAAGTTTGAACTGCCTGTGTAGGAGCAGTTGTTGTATTATTATTTGTATTATTATTTGTATTGTCAGTCTTCTTAAATGATTTAACAAGACTTTGAATTACATCTACAAGCTTGCTTACATTAGTAATAAGGAAGTAAGCATTGTTTTTATCAAGTCCGACAAATCCGCTTGCCTGCTTTTCAAATGTAAAGCTGTATTTGCTTTCACGGGTGATTTGGAAAATGCTGTTAAACAAGTCTGTAAGTGCGCTTGTTTCGCCAAATCCGCCGATTGACTGAAGAACACCTGTAATGAGAGGAAGGTTCTTTGCAAATGCGCTGTTGTCTGAATCAATAACATTGTTTACAAGACCGAGGATTGCATCAAGCCAATCTTCTACAAAGATACCAACGAAAGTATCGAAAATCTTTGTTGAATCAGGATTTTGAGCATATGACTTGAATTCAGTTACCTTTGTGTTAGAAACAGCGGTATAGGTTTTACCCGATACTGTAATTTCTTCAGTTTTAAATTTACCGTCGTAGCAGTATGTCCATGCATTTTTGCTGACACCGTACTTATCTGCTCCAAGGTCTTCCATAATATCGAAGAGCTGTGGAATAGCAACCATTAAGTTGTTAAGTCCGCTGTTAGCAATATTTCCGTTGTTATCTTTACCCTTAACTTGATTTCTGAGTGATGGGGTATTTACATAAGTGTCAACTGCTGTTGTAAATAATCCTGCAAGTTCGTTAATTACTTCTGCAAGTCCGGTTGCAAGCTGAGCGTTTGTGTCTGAAAGAACGCCTTTATCATCTGTAAATGCTTTCTTAAGAACCTTATCAAGTCCGCTGAGCTTAGCGTCCCTAAGTGCTTTATCGGCAATGTAAATTCCTGTGATGTAAGGAACTTTTGCTTCATATTTACTGTAAACAGTAAATTTAGCATTTGTTGGAGCTTTTGCAAGAGCTACTGAAATATCATTGCTTGTTACACCATTATATGTATAGTATGTAACATCTTCGGTATATTCAACTGTCTTTGCAGTACCGTTTTCATCCACTTCTGTTTTTGTCTTCTTTTCTGTTACAACTTTAGAAGTGATTTCGTTGCCTTTACTGTCAACAATCTTTTCATATTTAGTAACATATTCTGGTTTGCTGATAACAGTACTTGTTGTAATATTCTTTGTCGTAATTTTATCAAGTCCGCCTGATAAATCGGTATATTTGGTGATTTTGAAATTCTTTTCAGCACCGTTATTCCAATATGTACCGCCCATCTTGTCATAAGAACCGTCATTCTTGAGCCAATGCATAAGCAATGGAAGCATTTCATTAAGGTCCCAAGCAAGTGTGTCAATACCGATGTATGAGCCGTAATCAGCGGTTAAGTCATAGAGAAGACCATCATGTGTGAAGTTATAAAGCATATTGTTTTGCTTGGTTTCACCTGATTTAGCACTGAAGAATATCGGTTCAAGTACTTCGTTTACAAGAACAACAACAAGCGGAAGAAGATTGAATATTGTTTCAACCGGAGATTCAATAAGGTTAGCCCAAATATTGTAAGTTGCTTTGACAAGGTCAATTTTTGTTGAAGCAAGTTCATCAAGAGCACCGTTGATAATATTACCTATTGTTGAACTCGGATCGAGATATGTGGAAATAATAGAGTTAAGAACTATATTTGTAAGCTGTGTACCACCGTTACCACAAAGAGCTGCAAGTGCATTGTTGACAACAGGCTGCTTTTGAGCGTCTGTAAGAGTTACACCTGTTGTATCAAGATGTTCTTCAACATAGCCATTGATAAACTTGCTAATATCCAAAGAACATTTGATTGAATTGTTATCATAAGTTAAGTCGTCAGACGCAGTGCTTATTTTTGAGCAAAAATAAGATGTAAGAGTTGACATATATGAATATTTAACCCATTCATTTAAATCTGCTTTTGAATAAGTATTGCCGGTATGCTTGTATGCATAAATACCGGTGTTAGGATCTGAATTTTCTGTATCTAAAAGAGTAGCATTTTGAATATAATCACTTGTTTTATTGCTTCTGTTGCTAATCCAGTTACCTGCAAACAAGTTGATAACCTTGTTACGCTGTTGTGCATCAGAGTTGTTATTCTTTCTGCTGTACATCTTCAAGAATGTAGCAAAATATTCAATAGTGGCTGTATCTCTGAGATTCTTAGGAAGAACGAAAGTTTTAGAACCGTCTGTATCATTAAACTTCATACTACCGTCAGCAAAATATCCGTTTATTGTTTCAGGGAAATTGTTATCTTGAGTAGCAACCAAGTTCAAAATTGAATACATCTGCTCAAGTTCATCATCTGTAAGGAAGAATTCATCTCCGTCTTGCCAGTAGAAGTTGAAGCCTGCAGGCATATCCTTATCAACTGCTTGATTTATATCTTCAAGTTTAAGTCCTTTAAAGTCAACCAATGCTCCCTTTAAAATATATTGAGCATAAGGAGCGTTTTGTCGTCCGCCGCCATTTACATCATCAACAAGTGAAGCGTATGATAATATGATATAAAGGCTTGTGATATAATCCTTTACAGATGACATTGATAATGCATCTGTGGATACACTATCTCTGCTGAGCATTTCGCTTACTGCAGTGTCAAGGTTGTCGTATCCGAGAGCTTTAGCAAAGAATGGCTCAATCTGTGATAATAATCCATCAACAGTTTTAAAAGTTTTAATACCGGTTGATTCAATGGTGTATGGGTCTCCGGTAGGAGATGTAACTTTTGGGTTCCATTGGTCATTAAAGAAATCTGAATCAGCAGAGAGTTTGAAATCTGCACCGCCGTCAACAGCAAGTCTAATGTAAGGCATGGTTCTTGCTAAGTTACCGCCAAACATATTTGTGAAAGTATCTGATTGAGGTGAATATGCATAGTAAATACAATCAGCAACATCAGAAGCATTAAGATCAATACCGAAAACTTTATAGTAGTTGTTTAAGTAACTGCATACTTCATTTACGGTTTTCTGCTGATCTTCTGTGAGTGTGTAGGTTGCGGATTTAAGCTGTGAAAGGCTTGCCATCATAGATGTTTCGCCTATTCTTACATGTCCGCCGTCACCGTTGAAGTCCAACATATCTGTGATTGAAGAAAGTTCAACAGGTTTGATTTTACCATCTGCAACTTGATCGTCATATTGCTGTGCAATTGCAGGCAAAATATTATCAACAGCATCGGAAATATCAAAGTTAGTAGAAGTATTTGAATCTACTAATGTTGTTAAATACCACAAACCTTTGGTGTTGTATTTAATGTTAACATAGTGCTTGTGCTGACCTGTTGAGTCAACAGTGATTTTTTTGATTGCTTTACCATCAAGGTCGCGATCGCCTGCACCATAAAGAATATCTTCAAGTGCTTTCTTTGTTTCTTTGTTTGCAGAAATGTTGCTTACACCGTCATAAATGAGCTTATGGCACATACCTGCAAGCTGGAAGAAATTGATGTCGTCACTGAAATTGTTGAGGTAGTCATAGTTGCTTACATTTGATGATGATTCACCAATAATGTCTGTGACAAATTCCGATTGGCTTGTAGATACAGCCATTTTGCCGACAGCATTGATAAGCGTAGGCTGAAGTGCCTGCAACATCTCAGGAAGAGTCGTATTCTCCTTAATTGATTCTTTCTGGTCTTTAGTCAACTTGTCTGAAGTTGTACCAAGACTGATTGCCCCTTTGTTATAGACTACTTTTGAAATTGCGTCTATACCCATGAGAAGGGACGGAAGCTCATCTGCCAAACCATTGACGGTTTTATATGCGGATGAAGCATTAACGCTGGAAGTGTTCCACAATGGGTTGTCATTACTGTTTTTTGCAAATGCAGTAAATCCAACCGAACAAGTGGTCACGACCATTACCACAGCTAAGAAAAAGCTGAGTATTTTTTTGCTCGTTCTCATATAAATTTTCTCTCCTTTACAATATGATTTACGAACTTTGTCGTATGGTAACGCATTTTGGATTATGCGCCGAGCAGTATTTGTTTATTACACAGTTTCTACACAAAAACTGCTTTTTAGGCGCAGGATATCCACACGCGTATTAACAAATACAATATATTTATATCAAATAAAATCTAATAAGTCAATAATTTTATAACATATTTTGAATTTATTGTGAATTTTAACATATTTTGCGTTTTGAATTTGACAACGGAGTGCTTGTAAATGGACTTAATTGGAAATTATGTCTAACAAGCGTCGGTTTTGTTAAGAGTAACTGAAAAACGAACAAAACATAGAAAAAGTGCATTAACAATTTTGTAAAATGTAAAGCCCGAAGCCTTTACAAATGTAAAAATTGTGTAAAGTATTGTCGCTTTACTCGCTGTGAAAAGCCTATTTTTTCCCTTAAAATTATTAACAAATTGTAAAATTTTCGTAAACTAATTGTGCAGAGTGACAAAAAAACGAAGTTGTTTTTGGCTAAAGTTACAAAAATGAGGATTGTAAGTTTAATTTATTGACTTTCGGGTGGCTGTATGTAATAATTATAATGTGTTTAAAGCACATATTGCGCCAATTTAATGCTGTGGCTTGTAATGAGCCTTCATTCTAATTCAGATTGCCTGATGGTCAGAGATTGCGACGGGCATTACGCACAATATGTTAACACTTCACTTTAAATTTTTTAAAATTTTACGGAGGTAAAAAAATGAAAACGAAAGCAAAAAAGTTTTCCCATAAGCTGCTTGCGTTGTTTATGGCTGTTCTTATGGCTGCTTCTTGTTTAACATGTGCATTTTCAGCTCGCGCTGCACTTGTTAGTTCAGAAAAGCAGTATACAGATGACGCGTTAGAATATAACGACCTTGCTTGGAATATTCTTTCTGACGAACAGGCTGCAACAGCATTGCTTGACTATGCGGACCTTATGCTTCCTACAGTTGCTCCAACAGTTTACAACCTTCTTGCAAATCTCCCATCCAGCGTTACAGCTTTTATGACATGGGATGCCGCTCAAAAGCATCTTAATATCAACGCGTTCGGTATTATTAAATATACCTTAACAGTTAAGCTTGACAGCGTTGATGATGTAATGCTTACACTTGAGAGTGTTGCAGGTCTTCTTTCTAAGTATGGTAGTTATGTTGGTGATGCAGGTAACATTCAGCTTAAATCATTAGCTTCAAGTGATGCCAGCAAGAATTTCTGGCATGTTACAAGAGAAAACTATTCATCAACTGAGATTGTTAAGAGAGCTCTTGCTCTTCTTCAAATCAACTCAGCTGACTATGCCGGTAAGGATGTACTCGGTCAGGTATTAAGAGGTGATTTCAACCTCGGTGTTCTTAAGAGTGCGGTTAATATCTACAAGCTTCTTGCAGGTCCATTAGGCTTCAGTGATGAAAGTTATGCTAAAAACCTTGTTTATAACATTGTTCAGCAGCTTATTTTCAACTATACTAAATGGTATACACAGGATGAAATCAATGATTTCAAGAGTGGTAAAACCCAATGGGTATATGATGACCAGCTTTTCGATAAGCTCTCTACCGAGCTTCTTCAGAAGATAAGCGTTCTCGTTACATATAACCAAGAATATAATGAAAAGAACGAAGATGGCTCAACCAAGCCTATTCAGAACACATCAGCTACTCGTTATCTTGAAATCAAGGCTGAAATGAATAAGTCAGGCTCGGATTATGCAACAGCCGCTGCTAAACTCGGTTATGACCCTAACCTTGTATATTCAAGCGAATTTAAAGATGATGACGGCAATCCGCTTAATGTTCTTCTTTTTGCTTATGGACATCCGGATGCAAACGGTTATCCAACAGAGCAAACAACAAAGATTACATTTAAGCCAACCGATTCTCTTTTCAAATTAGGTTATACAGCACTTGATCTTGCTTGGGATACAGTTCTCAAGGGTACAGTCAAGCTTCTCCATGTAAACACCCAGGGTGACAGAAATCTTGATAATGCATACTATTATTATTTCGACAAAAAGGGTGAATGGAGTACAAGCGATATTGCTTCTAACTATACCCAGGCAAAGATTAACGAATGGGCTGAAGCTAATTACGAAGCTTATGGCGATAAATCAGCAGATGACTTTATTGCAAAAGCTAAGGAACAGCTTTCATTTGACCGTGCAGCTGCTGAAACATCAACAGGCAAGTGGTCAGATATTGATGAAACAAAGCTCTTTGCTAAGTTAAGATACAGCCCTCTTGCTGACTACGGTTTCAATATGCAAACAGGTCCTATCAACCTTTACTTTGCACAAACCGGAACAAAGAATATTGACGATTTCTTTAAAAATGAATATTCAAATTACGGTTCAATGGTAGCAGGCTTTAACGATGCACTTGTTGCAGCAGTTAATGATTTGTTCCCACAAAGAGATAACATTATCGGCAATCGTCCGGAAATGGCAAAATCTAAAACAACAAAGGTAGACGGTGTTGAATCAATCAATGATGCAACAATCAGGAAAATCACTTCAACACTCGTTGGCAATGCACTTAAGATGGTTCAGTACACAGCAGATGCTACTGACGCTAACATCCTCAAGGCATTCTATGATGCTAACGGTACTGATGCTGTTCTTTCAGAAGCAAATCTTGAATCAGCAATGGTTCCTATGCTTGTTGCTTGTATCGGCCAGGTTAACCTTGGTGCAGGCAAACTTCAAGATATTATCCACCCAGCAGAATGGGATGGTTGTAAGGATGCAGAAGCAGTTGCTTATGTATGCCTTAAAGAATACTTATCATACGTACTTCCTAATAAGGATTATTCATCACTTGTAAATGTAGCCAATGACGGTACAATCAACGCAACACTTGAAGGTACAATTCTTCCTATGGCTCGTGATGCAGTTGCATATGTACTTGAAGGATATGTTCCTGTAACATACAAAGGCAAAACTTGGAAGACAGAAAACGAAGATGTTAATTCAAGTGCTACAATTTTTGACCTCTTGAATTCAGTAATTCTTTACTACGGTGGAGATTACTCAATGAAGAAGGCAACTAACTCAGGTGAAAGAGCAATGGGTGTTGCAGCTCTTCTCGGTATTTGCGATGAAAAAGGTAACAGTGCTCTTACAAATAACCTTTGGGAAAATATTGATAAAATTGCTAACAAGTTCCTCCCTATTCTTGGTACACTCCAAGGCAAGGAATACGGTAAGTTCGATTCACATGACCTTATCTGGAACGATGTAGTTCTTTCAATTCTTAATATTTCTGATAAGAAAGACAGCGGTTTCTGTGGCGTATCTAATTTCGTTTACAAACTTATCACAATCGTATCTGCTGAACCGATTCAGTCAAAAGGTTTTGTAAATACTGTTTATGATTTGCTTGCTGACCTTATCAACGGTCTCTTCGGTAAGCGTTATTCTTCACAGCCGCAGGATTTCACAACCATAATTCCTAAGTCAAACGGTGACAACAAGCCATTTGATGATTTACTTCAGGTTAAAACTATTGCAGGTACCGGCGGTACTGACCTCGGTGCAATCCAAAAGGCTATTTGCAACTTTGTTGAATTCACCGGTTATGGTGCAGACAGCACCAAGGGTGATGCCGGCAAGTATGGCGATTCAGTAATGAGAGGTATTTTCTTTGCTCTTTCAGCAGTTAACTCTTTCGTTCCTGAAGCTATCACTCCAATCGGAACTCAGCAGCTTAAGACTGCTTCAGCAAGCTTTGCTACACCTTCTATGAAGACAACAGCAGGCGGCGATTGCAGCGATACAGTTTCATTTACAAATAACTGCACAGGTCTTAACCGTGCATATATCTCTAATGGACAGCTTGTTCAACTTTCTCGTTACTATTACAAGCTTAAGTCAGCAACTTATATTGGCAGTAACAACGAAAAAACTGATATTACATCTCAACTTAAATCAGGTCTTATTGCCCCTAACGAAACAATAGTAACACCTAAACTTCCTATTACTTTCGACTCAGCAGCAGGAGAATCTAATGTAGTTGAAGTTCAGTTTGTATACGACATCGTACTTAAAGATGGTACAGTTGTTGCAGCTGATAACAATGTTTCAGCTTATAAGTATATGACAACCGCAACAGGTTGGAAAGAAGCTATGTATAATAGTAACAAGCAGTTCCAGCATGATACAAATAAAGCTGATCAAACAGTTGGTGTTGAGGGTGCTTATGTAAAATCAACATCTACATTTAGTAAGGATAATACTCTTCTTGCTAACTATCCTGAATACATGGTACTTGATTCATCAAACCTTGCTGATATTTCTACATATTCAGTTAGATATAGAAGTAACAGAAATAAGATTTTGACCGGTTCAAAAGCAGTTGACGGTATCTACTTCTATGATGAAGATTCAAATTATCAGTCAAACACACTTGATGCAAATAATGTTGTAACAAAGTATGATAAAAATGCTGCTTATACAACAGTAAACATCACAAGTGAAAACGCTATCCCTGCTTGGGATAAGACAAACGGTAACCTTCTTAAGTATAATATGTATGACTACCGTGTTGAAACTACTCCTGGTTCAGGTGAATTCGGTGAATGGAACCGTAACGAGGTAACAGAAGCAACAGCAGGTAACAGCGATAAAATTACTTATTATAAGGGTTACACAAGCGATGAAATTGATGCAGTTAAAGCTCAAACTAACCCTGATGGTACCACAGCTGCAAATATTAAGGCTATTCAGACAAGAACTCATGTAGTTTACACTCTTTCTGAAGCTATTGCTAAGAATATTATCGCAGGTTACCATGTTGGTGACGGTGATATTTACGAATCAGTTTATTTGCAGAACAATGGTGGTCAGATTAACTACGATAACCTCTTCAACATTGTTTCAATGGGTAACACCAAAGTTCCTGGTTTCTACATTGAAAGTGAGAAGAAGCAGATTCCAAATGCATCTGCTCTTGAAGTTCAACCGTTCCGTTATGATGGTGAAACCAACATTCAAGGCGGCGAATATCCGGTTGATATGTGTATCTACAATGGTTCTAAGTCAGCTTATGCTCACTTTACTATCCTTGTAGGTGATACCAGCCAGCTCAGCGGTATGAATACTGCTTATGATAATTTGGCATCACTTGTATCACAGTATAAGTCTTCAGACTTTACTAACTCAACTGTTTTCGAGCAAGCTAAGCAGGCTCTTCTTAATGTACTTTCTATTAAGTCATCTGCTATGACAGTTGCTTTTGCACAGAGCATTAACAATAAGACTCAGCTCACAGCAACAACTAAAGAAGTTACATCAAAGTTTGGCGATTTAGCTTATGTTCCTTATACAAAATCTGCTCCAACAGTAACATCTAAAGGAAAAGAATATACAATTCCAAAGGATGTTTTGGCTAACGCTTATGTTGGTGGCGAAGCTCTTGCTGACGGTTCAGGTAAAGTCGGCGGTGTTGCAGGCGTTTACTACTTCGATGCTGCAGGTACAATGCCAATCTATTCACCATTAGCTCTTTCTGATGATAATGGAAAGGTTCGTACAACAGACCAAGCCGGAATCAAAGTAATTAAGAATGCAGATGGTAAATACTATCTTGCTAACTCAGTTGTTTATGAAACAACTTGGGACAATGCTATTACCACAAATGGTAATCCTTGCCAGATGCCTACTAAAACTCAGGCAACTGACTCACAGGGTAATCTTCTTTACAACCAGGTTCAGTATGTATACCGTGATGCCGATGGCAAGAAGGTTAACTCAAATGAAGATTGGTCATGTAAGTTCCCTGTAACAGATTATACTATCGTTCCTAACGAAGTTAAGTCTGACGGTTCAATCGTTGATAACCGTGGTGCTGTTGCAAAGGCTGTTGATAGAATCAACTATGTAACAAGCATTATGAATGACACACTTAAGCCGGCTGCAGATAATGCATTCAAAAACATTTCTGTTGCAAGAACCGGTCTTAATGACACAAACTTTAACATCTTAACATTCTCTAAGATGACTGACATTGCCAGAAACATTGAAAAGAACTTTACTGTTGATCTTGAATATCATTATGATAAAGTTGTTTTAGGTGCAGATGGCAACCCGGTAATTGATGAAGCTACCGGAGAGGCTAAAACTGAAGATGCAGTTAAGAAGGAATTAGGCGTTTCTCCTGCAAGTGCAGCATCAACTGTACAAAACTGCATTGACAACGGAAAGTCTTATACTTATGTAACTCATTCATCACTTTCATCAGCAGCAGTAGCTGAATATACCAGACTCTTCAATATCTTCGCAAGCGCAGCTGTTGAGCGTGGTTACCAGGGTGCACAGCTTGAAAAAGAAATCAAGTGTGCATCAGGCAACATCTATTCAACTCTTACTGCTACTAAGGCTGTTTATGCTGAAGACGGTAAGACTGTAACAACTGAAGCTTCAGTTTCAAAGACAACAGGCGCAAACGCTCCTCGCTTTGGTAAGTGGGATGCTGAAGGTAAGCTTGTAAACGATGGTTCTTACTCTGCAGAATCATGGACCAGATATGTCAGAGCTCTTGCAGCAGCAGTTGCTCTTGCACAGTATGGTCACGGCGATTATGCTCATAAGGATCCAGCTAATTTTGTTCTTTCTGATAAGAAGGGCTACGATGCTTCACTTACAAATATCTACACTGTTGATACAGAACTTCAGGCTGCAGAGATTGCTCTTGCTCCTGCTGAAACTACAAACAACACTGTAACAGTTAATGCTGTTGAAGGTGCTACTGTAACAATCAATGGCGCTGCTTACACAGCTCCTGTTTCAGTAGAAACCGGCTCAACAATCACAATTGATGTTAAGGCAGCTGAAGGTTACCAAGTTGTTAATGAACTTACAATCAACGGTGAAAAGGTAACAGTTAATGCATTCCCTTATGAATATAAGGTTAATGGCGATGTAACAATTGCTCCTTCAGTTAAGCAGGCAGCAGCTGATACAATCACTGTAAGCGGTAAGGTTCTTATTGCAACAAATGTTGACGGTACTGAATCATCAACAGGTGTTGCAGGAATTGATGTTATCGCAAACGGCGAAGTAGTTGCTACTTCGGCAGCTGACGGTTCATTCACTGCTACTGTTCCAGTTGGTACAACATCACTTACTGTTCATAGACAAAATGTAACTATCGACAGAACTGTAACACTCACCGGTACAAAAGATATTTCAAATGTTGAAATTCCTGTATGTATTTGTGATTACAACGGTGATGGTGTTATTGATGGCTCGGATAAGCTTACATTCTACACTGCATTTTCCGGCGGTTCAAACGCTTATGATCTCTACTGTGACTATAATAAGGATAATGCAATTGACGGCTTAGATAAGCTTACATTCTTTACCTTCTATGGTAAGACAGTTGAGTACGCAGCACGTGCTCTCGACTAATTAAATTAAATCATATCAGGGGTAGCAATACCCCTGATATGTAACCGTTTATTATAATGGTTACTTTATTTATAAATTCGATATGATCGGGTAATCCCCGTTTATATACCGGCCCTGTTTTTAGGGTTGGGAGGTTAAAGGCGATTGCGTTTAGTCACTGTTTATCCCTGATATTACAATATAATTTCTTCAAAGCTTGCTTTTACGCTTTTGCGTTTTTATAACCGAGGTTTGATTTGGTGTTGTATGCGCTCTCGTCTCTCCCTAAATTTTATTTACTTGGCAAGGAGGTAACACCTATGCAAAATGCATTTGTTAAAAAGAGAATAGGTGCTGTAATTGGTACACTTACTTTCTTGGTGCTTATTGCACTTTTCGTGTGCCTTCCTAATACTTCATACGGTGCAACTATTGGCAGTGAAAAGCCAAATATTTATTGCACCTATACCGACTCTGACGGAAAACAATATGACGGTGATAAATTGCCTGCCGGTACTTACGATGTAAACTTCTATTTAGAAGGTGTTTCCGAGTTATCGGTTGTGCAGGTAACTGCAAAGTACAGTGCAGATGCTACTGTTGATACAGCGGCAAAGTCACTTCTTTCTAATAATTTCGCCGGCATTTCGTCAATGGGAACTATTACACAAAATTCAAATTTGGTGTTTGGCTTTGTTTCTGATTCTGACTCTTGTTCAGCAATCAATAGTGATGGCACATTGCTTGCAACTTTTTCAGTTGCTTTTGCTAATAAATGTGATGCATCAAATGTAATTTCAGTTTCAACCAGCCCGAATGAGACTTTTGTTTTAACAGATTATAATGATGGGCTTAAGGATGAGTATGCACTCGTTAACCAAGCCGATGATTATGACGGTTCTTTATATCTTATGAGCTGCGATGTTTCACCGAAAGGTCCGGGTTGTGATATAACAGGTAAGATTACTATTGCTACTTCCCTTGATGGAGGTGCAAGTGATACCGGTATTAGCGGTATAAATCTTACGGTTAAAACTGCAGATGATTCAACCGTTGCAACTGCAGTTACAGATTCAAACGGTGATTATACACTTGCCGATATTCCGGCAGGTGAGTACAAAATGTTAATCAGTGGTGAAACCACTATTGACAGAACGGTTACATTAGTAGTTTCTGAATCAAAGGATGTTTCATCGGTAAGTATTGCAATATGCGACTATAACCACGATGGCAGTATTGATGGCTTGGATAAGCTTTCGTTTTATAAAGCTTTCTCCGGTGGTGCAGAAGATTATAATCTTTACTGCGACTTTAACAAAGATAATGCAATTGATGGTTTAGATAAGCTTACATTTTTTACATTCTTTGGTAATGAAGTTAAATACGCTGATGTAACTTTGAATTAAATAGGGGGAAAGAAAATGAATAAAACTTTCAAAAAGGCAATTGCTGTCATTTTGTCAGTTCTTATGGTTGTTTTATCAGTACCTTTCACAGCACTTGCAGCACCTGGTGATTATGAACCAAATATGAAAATGTATTTTGGTACATTCGTAGAGGATAATGCAAAAGGCTATACTGATTATTCAACCTGTGGCACAGGCTCAGAAAAGTTTGGCTCTTATGCTTCACTTTATGGCGCGCCGGTAGATTATAATTACACAGTTGTTAATGGTAACACTACTTCAGGTACACTTACTATTAGCAAGGATAAGGCAAATACATTTAACAGTGCAATCGATAATGCATTTCCTACACTCGAAAATGATGTTCAGCTCGGTGTCGGTGATTATTTCACAATGACAGTTGCTGTTGAAAACATCAAAGTTCTTTCATCAATCTTGGCACAAGTTCAGTTCAGTGATTCTATTGAACCTGCCGGTATTTATTCTTATAAATCAGGCAGAAAGAACGTTTATAAGCTCGGTACTGAAACTGAAAGAGCAGCTGCTAAGGGTACTTGGGAAAAAGGTAAAGGTGGTTTATCTTACCTTCCTTTATATTCACTTTGTGAAGAAGGCGTAAGCAAATCTTCATTCACAACAGATGGTTCAAACTCTTCACAGATTATTGCTAATAAAGAAGATGGCAAGTACAATGTACTTGATTATAGCTGGTCTTGGCCAAATGTTGATACCACTTCAGTTGCAGATCCTGACGGTTTATTTGTAGACCCTACAACAGGTGAAGCATCAGGTTATACTTATACAAATGCAATTCCTGTTGCTACATTCGTATTTAAAATCGTAACAAACGATCCTATCCAGTTCCACATTTATAATCCTACAAATGTAAAGAGCTTTTCATATGTTGGTCCAACCAGTGATGGTATTATGCTTAATCAACTTACAACATATGCTAAAAATATGTGGGATACAAAAACAAATACTAACACAGGTGATACTGAATGGCCTGGTTCAAGAAAGTCAACTTTCATGGGCTTCAATGAATTTAGAGAAGCTCCTAAGCCATCAACTTACACAATCAAATTTGTGAGAGCTGATGGTGTGGACGTTCCTTCTCAAACTGTAAATGCCGGCGAAAAGCCAACAGTTCCTGATTCTAACACAGCAAAAACTATTGAATCTGATAATGCAGGTCATCATACAGTTACAACATATAGCTGGCCTGATGTTCCAGTTGCAACAGAAGACGCTACTTATAATGAAGTAGCTAATCCTGTAAAATCAGATTGTCATTACATAGAAAAAGTAACAGTTAAGCCTACATACACAACAAAAGGTGAAGCAACATACACTTGTGATGTTTGCGGTCATTCTTACACAGCAGAAATTGATAAGCTTGTATGTGACCACGCTGATACAAAGGTTGTAAACGCTACTAAACCTACAATCAACAATCCTGGTAACACAGGTGATACAGTATGTAATGTTTGCGGCGAAACAATCGCAACAGGTACTGTAATTGCTCAGCTTAACGGTGAAGCTTACAGAGCTGCACTCAAGGCTGCAAAGGATGTTGACGCTTCTAAGTATACAGCAGATTCTTATGCTAAGGTAACAGAAGCAATTGCTGCTTATGATGAAGCAACAGTTGGTGCTTACACAACACAGGAAGATGTAGACGCTGCAAAAGCTGCTCTTGAAGCTGCAGTTGAAGGTCTTGTAGCTAATCCTACAACTGAAACTTATACTTATAACTTCATTGACGGTACATCTAAACCTCTCACTGTTAATAAGGGCGAAACACCTGAAAACTTTGCTAACACTCCTGCTAAGGTTACCGATAATAAGAACGGTACTCATACAACAACAACTTATACATGGTCACAGGATGGTTTTGTATTTACTGAAGTTGGTAGCGACAAAGTAGATGATTGTACTCTTAAGTACGAAACCGTTACTCAGCCTACAATTAAGGTAGAAGGTTCTAAGACAGCTACTTGCCCTGATTGTGGTTATGTATCAACACTTCCGATTGATAAGCTTAACGGTACAGAATACTATAATGCACTTGATGCTGCACAGAATGTAAAAGCTGATGATTTCACAGCAGCTTCTTACGCAAAGGTAGCAGAAGCTCTTAAGGCTAATGCTCAGGCTACAGTTGAAGCTTACACAACACAGGAAGATGTAGACGCTGCAACAGCTGCTCTTAAAGATGCAGTTGCTAAGCTTGATGCAGGTGTAGTTGTAACAGTTGCTTCAACAAAACTTGGCACAACAACTCTTAACGATGCTGATGCTACAAACGGTGCTAACGCAAGACTTGCAGTTGGTGATAAAGTAGTTCTTACTGCTAAAGCTAATAACGAAACAGGCGAATTCGTAGGTTGGAAAGTTGGTAACAAGATTGTTTCTGACGAAGCTTCATTTGTAACATATGCAACAGCTGACATCACTTACGAACCTGTATTTGCTGAAAAGGCTGACACTTCATTTACAGTAGTATTTGTAGACCCATACGGCAATGTAATTGATACTCAAACTGTAACAAGCGGTGCTAATATTGAAATTCCAACAGCTCCAACACTTATTGGTTACACATTCACTGGTTGGTCAATGACTGAACCTGATATCCATGCACTTACAGATGGTGCTACAATTTACGCTCAGTACACTAAGGATAATGTTGCTAAGTACACAGTAACTGCTCCTGAAGGTGCTACTCTCACAGTAGACGGCGTAGAAACAGCAAGCCCTGCAACAGTTGCTTATGACGCTAAGGTTAGCGTTCATAAGGACGGCGTTGCAGCATGGCAGGTTGACGGTGTAACAGTTGCTTATGGCGATACTTACACATTCTTCTGCGGTTCAGATATGAATCTTGTAGCTGTTGATACTGCAGTTGAGCAGAAAACAACAGTTGTAATTACAGGCGTAAATGAAATTGCTGGTTCTGTTCAGGTTTCATTTGCTGCATCTCGTAATGTTGCTCCTGGCGAAACAGTAGTTAAGCAGGGCTTCATTTATGGTAAGAATTTAGCTGATTCTGAACTCACACTTGAAAATGTTGGCAATAAGGGTGCAGACGCTAATGCAGGCACTGTAAAGATTGCTTATACTAAGAATTCAGCAGCAGATATTTCTCTTAGATATGGTCTTTCTAAGAAAGACGGTAAGGTTTCAGCTGCAGCATTTGTTATCACAAAGACTGCTGACGGCACTTTGAATAAAACAATTTCTGAAGTTAAATCTTACACTTATCACTAACAAATTATAATTTATTGATGCTTTTGCCTCTGCCTAATCGGCAGGGGTAAGGCACCGGTAAATTTGGGAGGAAAACCAATGAAAGAGCTTTACACAAAGCCAATGTCACAGATTGATGAATTCAAAACATATGATGTTGTAACTACATCAACAACAGGTAGAGATGATGTAGAGGGCGGTTTAGACTAATACAGCCTTTTCAATCTGACATTGAAATAAAGCTATGGGAGACGGTAGAAATACCGTCTCCTTTTGCTTTTTATAAACTAATAAAATATAGGTGTAAGCAGCATAAGATTTTGGTTGACATAAAACAAAGCCATCGGTTAAAAACCGATGGCTTTTATACTGTCGATAAACTGAATTAAAAGTAATA
>ENA-ORNG01000283-ORNG01000283.1-human-gut-metagenome-genome-assembly--contig:-NODE-283-length-48526-cov-9.064843_pt1 | contig 48526 bp, 44 predicted proteins | sample MGYA00242113_ERZ509018 | MGnify/ENA primary metagenome ERZ509018 (study PRJEB26280, sample SAMEA2338711) | human gut metagenome | biome: human gut; feature: human-associated habitat; material: faeces... | reverse complement strand
TGTTCTCCAGTCACTTTATAAAAAGCCACCGCGGCTAATCATAACAGACTGTTTTTTGCTTGTCAATTTACTGCAACAGATTTTTCTTCGACAAAATCAGCGCATCCTTCTGCTTTCTGGTCAGCTTTTTATAGGCTGCTTCCTTCTGCATGGCCTCCTCCTTCGTCCCGGATTCCTCTAAATACCGCAGCTCCACCGGTCCCCGGTTTCTGGTATACTTTGCTCCTTTTCCACTGTTATGTGCTTCAATCCGCTTGTCAATATCAGTCGTCCAGCCGGTATAGAGGCTCCCATCCCGGCAGAGCACCATATAAGTGTAATTATGTTTCTCTTTCATGTAATCCTTCCTATGTAGACCGGGCACCGCCCAGTCTTATCTCTATATAAAGCAATCGACCAAAAAAGTATCTTACTCATATTCCATAAACTGGTAAAAAAGTATCGATTGCGGATTTTTGGCCGTTACATTTTATCTTATGCAGTTTTCTTATGTATGTTCCATTTACCGACAGCTTCCAATACAGATTCCTCCCCGGTTTTCTTCTTTGACCTGATAGAGTAAATCATCGGCTTTCTGCAAAAAGTTCTTCATCGTTCTGTCCGCATCCGGTATATCATAACAGATTCCCTGGGAAATGGATACATAGCGCTGTGCCTCTGAAAAAGCGTGCTCCATATTAAGGTCACGGATGCTTCGCTTTAATTTTTCTGTAAGAATGACTACGGCTTCTCTGGAATATCCCTCATAAATTAAAATGAATTCATCCCCTCCATACCGTGCACAGAAAATATCATCCTTTTCCGCTAACTTCTGAATTTCCTTTGCTACACGGCAGATACATAAATCACCCTTCTGATGCCCATAGTTATCATTATATTGTTTAAAATAATCGATATCCAGTATTTCCACTGCCACTGGAATTTTCTCTGCTATGGCATGTTCGAATACCTTCTGCGCATGCTGTTCTAACCGATAGCGGTTCGGGATTCCGGTCAGTGCATCGGTCTGGGACTGCTCTAAGAGAATCCTGTTTTCTTTTTCCATCTTCTTTCTGCTGTGGTTCGTCTCTTCCAATGTATAACGCATATCTAAGATGCAGGTCATGATATATTTATTTTCTTTTTCCAGTATCTCGGACAATTCAAAAAACAAACCGCATGCCTGCAGATATTCACGATTCTTTTCCTGCCGCTTATAATAACGGATTTTTAAAGTCAGAATCCGCTTCTGCATATAAATAATCTTAGCTTCCCTTGCCATCTTCTCTAAAAGTTCTACTAATTTCCAGAATTCCTCTTCCTTTCTGGTATCTAACAGCATCTCACAATAAGCATAAAGATCATCAAAAATATCAAGAATCGGCATTCTGGTATCTGATACCTTCTGCACAATTGCTATATTCCGGTCACATTCTTCTTTCTTTCCCATGGCATTACAGAGTCTTGCTTCAAAGCAGGCAAAGGCAATCTGCTCTAACTCTTCCAGATGTCCACTGCACACCTCTTTTGCCCGCAGTGCATATTCCTGTGCCTGCATATACTCTTCCTGATAAAAGCAGCTGTTTCCCAGTCCTATATAGATATTCAGAAGATAACTGTAATATTCCGGTATTTCCTTATTCTTCTGCAATAAATCATATGCCTGCTCTAAATATTTTTCTGCCTGCCGGTATTCCCCAAAATTATTATAAAGCATACCGATATTAATATTGATAATAATGCCAATATCATATAATTTATATTTTTCACAATACATTCTGGCATTCAGATAATAATCCATGGCAAAAGGAGCATTTCCACGATTCATGGACGTAATGGCAAGAATATTATAGGCTCTTGCCAATAAACCATGCTGTCTGGAATGCTCCAGGTATGGCAGGGAACAGGAAAGATTGCAAAACAGTTTATCCACATCATTCAGAAGATAATATGTCTCGCCACTGTAATAATAGGCATAGCCTAACAGTTTCTCATCATCCTGCTCTCTGGCATAATCTCTTATATTTTTACATAGCATCAATGTTTTTTCGGCATCTGTTCCCCGATTCTTCCGGACACCCTCTAACCATTCCAATACTTCGCTGCTGTAAGCATTAAAATCCATCTTTTTGCGCACCCTTTTTCGTATTTTTTAATGTCTTTTATTATATAGGTATGCGGCTCTTTTTTCAAGTATGGCTCTTTTACTCAAAGAAGCTTACCGGGTCTACCGGTTCGCCATCTTTTTGCAAGGCAAAATAAAGATTACTTCCTTCCACGGAATAATATTTCGTCGGTTCCGCAATATAACCTACCAGTTTTCCTTTGCCGACAATGTCGCCCACTTCATACGGCACTTCCTTAAGCTGCCCGTAAATAGCACTATAACCATCTCCTAAATCCATAGTCACGGTACATCCTGTGACCGCACTGTTGGAAATATCAGTTATCTTTCCTTCTGCGGCTGCGGATACCCTGTCATTTACTTCTCCGGCAATAATCACTGCCGGATTATATTTATACTGATCCAGCGTTGCAAAATACACGGTCTGATCCATGCTGTAATTTAAGACTACATTACCCTGCAATGGCCAGTTTAATCCATCCTCTTCCGCAAAATGCAGTGTTTTTGTGGTGGCTGCTGCCGCCTTTGTCTCAGGTTCATTTTCTACCTCAGCCGCTGCATTTGTTACATTTTCTTCTTCCGTCTGCCCGCTGTCGGACTGTGCCTGTCCATCCGAATCCTTTGAAGCAACTACGTTATCAGAAGGTTTTATGATACTGTCTGTCTCTGCCAGTTTTTCCGATGTTTCTTCCTCTGTCTTTGGAAGCGTTGCCACAAAATCATCCGAAGCTCCATCTTCTTTTTTATTGCCTTTGTCTTTTCCTGCATCCTTATCTGCAACATTTTCCTGCTGCTTTTTTTCTTCCTTCTGGGAATAACTATATACTGCTGTCATTGCTCCTGCTACCAGTACCATGACAGCCAGGGCAATCATCCATGATCTTCTTCCTTTCATTTTCTCACCATCCATATCTTATTTTTTATAAGTATGAACAGTTTTTTCATATATTATTCTTTTTTATATTTTATTCTTCTTTATATTTCACTTTTTTGTAATTTCAATTCCGGAATAATAATAGCTTAAAATCTCCTGATAAGTTTTTCCCTCTTTTGCCATCTCATTTGCTCCATATATGCTAAGTCCATAACCGTGTCCTAAACCTTTGGTCACAATACGTACCCTGCCATCGATTTCCCTGATATAAAAACAGGCGGAATTCAGGGAAAATGCCTTGCGGAATTCCTCCCCGCTGACACTACTGTTCCCAACCTGTATGGTTTTTACATATCCGCTTTCTTCCCGCTCTGTCACCACCAGCGTATTCACCCAATCCTCCGCTGTAAGTCCTGCTTCCGGAAATGCCTGATTGCAGGTATCCACCAGTTCTCCTGCATCATAGAATTCCACCTTAAGAAAATCCTCTGATGTAATGTCCCATATGGATTCGGCACTTTTGAGATAAGGAAGCTCTGTCCCTCTCGTTTTCTCTGCACTGACTGCAAAATAGGGAGCCTCAATTTCCTGTCCCTGATATGTTAAGACTTCCCCCTCGGTATCTATCAGGCAATTTTCTAATTTCTGATAATATCGATTATAATTTTCATTTCCAAACAATTTGGTCTGCTCTGCAACACTCAGTCCCGTCTCCGGTGCTTTTCCCTGCGACAGGGCATATTCATAATTGGTCCGCACAATAACTGCCTGCGCACGAATCGCTTCTTCTTCATAGGTAACCGGGATATCCCGTGCCAGAATAGACACAAGAGCAGCCATCTTCTCTTCTTTATCGGGATGACTGCTCTTATGTTGTATTTCATTGCTGTCTGTATCCAATAATATCTCATCCCCCTGGAACACCAGGGTCATAAGTATCGGTAATCCTGCAATAATCAGACACAGACACAGTATCATTTTTATTTTTTCTTTCATATCCTGTCCACTCCTGTTCTACATATATATGTAACAGAAATGGATGTATACCAGTAAAATATTACTGTTTCATACGCTGTCCTATCTCATTGGAAAGTTCCGCAAACTGCTCTAAGGACAGTGCCTCTCCACGAATGTTCTCCGGAACCCCAAGGCTTACGATACTTTCCTGTATTACCTCTTTCGGCAAATGTATCTCTGGGGAATTATTCAGTCCGTTTGCCAGTGTCTTTCTGCGCTGGTTAAAGGATGCCCGGATAATACGGAACATCAGTTTCTCATCTTCCACTTCTACCGGCGGCTTCTCATGCCGGGTCAGACGGATGACCGCACTGCCTACATTCGGTCTTGGCATAAAACAGTTCGGTGGTACATTTGCCACGATTTCCGGCTTCGCATAATACTGTACTGCAAGGGAAAGTGCTCCATATTCCTTGCTTCCCGGTTTCTCCTGCATACGCTCTGCCACTTCCTTCTGCACCATAATCGTAATGCTGTCAATTGGCACATGGCTTTCAAACAGTCCCATGATAATCGGTGTGGTAATATAATAAGGCAGATTCGCTACAACCTTGATTGGTTTTCCCTGGTTCTTCTCTTCTGCCAGCTTACAGATATCAAGCTTTAAAATATCTTCATTGATTACTGTTACATTGGAATAATTCTTCAGTGTGTCCGACAAAATCGGAATCAGATTCTTATCTATCTCCACCGCAACCACTTCTCTTGCCCGCTCGCAAAGATACTGTGTCATGGTTCCGATTCCCGGACCAATCTCCAATACAAAATCATCCTCCGTCACTCCGGATGCATCGATAATCTTATCCAGCACATGAGTATCTATCAAAAAATTCTGCCCGAATTTCTTCTGAAAATTAAACCGGTACTTCTGCAGTACCTCTATTGTATTCTGTGGATTTCCTAATTCCGCCATGCCTGCTCCTTTATTTAACCGCTCTTTCTTTTTTCGAATAAATGTTCGTTTTTTTGTTGCCAACTGCATTTTTCTGTGTTACAATCATTTTAGAACAAACGTTCTGATTTGTCCAGTCCTTTTTATGATAACAGAGGAAAATAGTTCTACGCAACTATTATTGGGGATTTTCATAAAACTTACAATGGAAGATGGATGGCTGGAAGCCTGTCTTGTCTTTTTCTTATGGAAAAGCGGCACTGTTCATCGAAGGACAGATGCCTGATAAGGGCTGCTAGGGGCACTTGGAATTTCATCTGAAAGCAGGCAACGCTGGTACAAGGATGTACCAGCGAGGCACATATGAACAGGGATGTGAATTTGTGCCGGTTGCCGGATAAAACTACATACTACAAAGAAATTCTTAGTGCCCTTTGCAGGCATTATGCGGCATCTGGCGTTTGATGAACAATGCTGCTCTTATCTGATAAATCATTAAAACAGGACAGGCTTCCACCACTACTTCCTTTGCAAGTGCTTCCATATATTTGATAGAAAAGGTGATTGCTTTGAACATAACAGAAAACATGTCTTTAATGGAAAAACTGACCATCCTTTCGGATGCCGCCAAATATGATGTTGCCTGTACCTCCAGCGGTGTAGACCGCAAGGGAAACGGCCATGGCATGGGTAATTCCATTGCTCCCGGAATCTGCCATACCTTCTCTGCCGATGGACGCTGTATTTCCCTGCTTAAGATTCTTTTTACCAATGAATGCATTTTCCGCTGTGCCTACTGCCAGAATAACTGCAACAATGATGTGCCAAGGGCTTCCTTTACACCGGACGAAGTCTGTACCCTTACCATGGAATTTTACCGCAGAAATTATATTGAAGGTCTTTTCTTAAGCTCCGGTATTCTCATCAGCCCGAATTATACTATGGAACTGATTTATCAGACACTTTACCAGCTCCGTGTCCGCCATCATTTTAACGGATATATTCATGTAAAAGCTATTCCCGGTGCCGACCCGGTTCTCATTGAAAAAGTAGGCTTTCTTGCTGACCGTATGAGCATTAATCTGGAACTTCCGACCGCAGACGGACTGAAGACTCTTGCACCAAATAAGTCCCGCAAAACCATCTTAAAGCCCATGCGTCTGATTCAAAATGGCATTATGGAAAATCAGAATGAGCTGATGGTTTACCATAAGACCCCGAAATTTGTACCGGCAGGCCAAAGCACCCAGATGATTATCGGTGCCACCCCGGAAAACGATTATCAGATTATGAAGGTAGCAGAAGGCTTATACCAGAATTTCCAGTTGAAACGAGTCTTCTACTCAGCCTTTGTCAATGTAAATCACAATTCCAATCTGCCAACCCTTCCCGGTGGTCCACCCCTTCTGCGGGAACACCGCCTGTATCAGGCAGACTGGCTGCTTCGCTTCTATGGTTTTTCTGCCGGAGAGCTATTAAGCGAAGACCGTCCGGATTTTAATATCTTCTTAGACCCGAAATGCGATTGGGCACTCCGCCACTTAGAAGCCTTTCCGGTAGAGATTAACCGGGCAGATTACAACACCTTACTACGTGTTCCGGGCATTGGTGTGAAATCTGCCAACCGTATTGTAAAAGCCCGCCGTCACAGCCGCCTTGACTTTTCCGATTTAAAGAAAATCGGAGTTGTCTTAAAACGGGCTGCCTACTTTATTACCTGCTCCGGTCGTATGATGTATTCCATTCCACAAAATGAAGATTATATCTGCAGCTGTCTGATGCAGGATAAAACTCAGATTCCGAAGGAAATACGGGATTCCAGTTATAAGCAGATTTCCTTCTTCGATGAAGATGCTTTAAGTGATTTTAAACTGACCACCAACGATTTATGCGTCGGATAAACTGCTATAACCATGATTTTTCAGTAAACAGGAAAGGACTTTTTCTTATGCATATATTTCTCTGTGAAGATTCCATCGATGGCATCTTTACCGGCATCTATGATGCCTGGGCCAGCAGATACGGGCACAAAAATATAAAGCTTTGTATCAATGATACAATAACTTACGAACTCTTTTCTGAATATATTACTGTCACACCGGATTCCGAAAAGAGCGAAAAGGTTGGACGCACCATTATTGCCCGTCTTGGCATGGAGGTCTATCAGGATATTCTTCAGGCGGTTCTTGCCCATGATGATAAGAAAAAGAATGAGCATCCGGACAAAGCCGACTGCATTTACCGTACACTCTTATATGGATTTTCTTTAGCGGATGGTCATCGGATTTTACAGGCTCTTGGCAATCCTTATATTGCAAGAGTCTTTGAACTAAGTCGTTCCACCGGAAATGAAGCCCACCATCTGCTTGGTTTTTTACGTTTTCAAGAACTGGAAAACGGAGTCCTGTTTTCTACCATCCACCCTAAGAATCAGGTGATTTCCGTTCTGGCAGAACATTTTACTGACCGCCTTCCACAGGAACATTTTATGATTTATGACGCAACACACCAGATTGCCGCCATTCACAAAGCCGGCAGTGGATACTTCCTTACGGATGCATCCAATTTAAATCCGGACGTTATCACACGGCTTTCCCCTGCCGAGAAGGAATACCAGAAGCTCTGGTGCGGTTTCTTTGACAGCATTGCCATTGAAGCAAGAAAGAATCCGAAGCTGCAAAGTCAGAATATTCCAAAACGATTCTGGAAAGACACGGTGGAACTGGCATCCGGTAAATAAATGTTTCTATTGTTTTCTGGCAGACTTTACCTGGCAGTCTCTACCCGGCAGACATTACCCGGCAGCAGAGTACATGCAGATGAAACCATAAACTGGATAATGTCTACTTTGCGCCATATCCTGGAAAAGATTTGTGTCCTGCCGGTATGACAGAAGAAGAACGTACCGATTATGCACTGTTTGAGCTGAATAAATTATTGAAATATGTTGTCTATCCGGAAGATGTTGCCTGCATTTATATGGTGCCGGTTATGGGCGAAGGCGGCTATGTCGTTCCTTCCAGGAAATTCGTACAGAGTGTCCGTGAAATTTGTGATAAACATGGTATTCTCCTGATTTTCGACGAAATCCAGTGTGGCTACGGACGTACCGGCAAAATGTGGGCAAGCCAGAACTTCGACGTTGTACCTGATATTATGACAGTTGGTAAAGCCATTGCCGACGGTCTTCCAATGAGTGCCGTGATTTCCCCCCCCCCGGAAATTATGGATAAATGGCCGGTTGGTACCCATGGAACCACTTTTGGCGGAAATCCTTGCATCTCCGATGTCCGTGGTATCGGTCTTATGGTTGCCATTGAATTTTCCCATAAGGATGGCTCCCCGGCACCAGACATCTGGGCAAAAGTAAAGAAGGGCTGCTTAGAACGCCATATGCTTACCTTAAGCTGTGACGTAAATGGAAATGGTATGCGGTTTGCCACTCCATTAAATGTCAAAAAAGAAGAAATCGATGAGGGACTTTCTGCCTTCCGAGCGTGTTCTTGCAACACAATATGGAGTCAGCCATAATGTCATCCGGGAAGCCATCAAGATTCTTACCGAGAAAAAACTGGTTACGAATGTAATCGGCAAAGGCAATTATGTTACGCTTCCAAATGAAACGGATCTTGTAGATATGGTTGAATCTGCCCTGAACACTTCCGCTTCCTGTCTTCTATATGACACTGAATAACCTGATCAGTAAATCGATTTATTATGGCGAAGGAAATACCTCTTATGGAAGAATTACTGCACAGCAGGAGCATGAACAAATTTTATTATCCCTTAAGAACCGGGATATGGATGCTTATAAAAAGGCTATCCACTTACACTTAGAATTAATCAGGCAGCTACTCCAGTAGGAGTGCTGCCCTTTTTTTGTTCCATACTACTGATATTTTTCCAGTATCCGTTTTGCCTGTCCTTCACCTATCTGCAGTTCTTCCTGCAAGAATGACAGAATTTCCGTATCTTCTTTTCCAAGTTTACGGCTGAGTTTTATAATGCCTTCTTCCAGACCTTCTTTCTTACCTTCTTCTTCGCCCTGTCTTCGAATCCTCTCTTCTCTCTCAAAACTCTTCATATATGCAAGACCTACCTCTCCATCCCGCTTGACTGCTGTTACCATCCGGTGTAACTTTTTCAGATTCTCGGTGGAAGCATTCTCTATGGATGAATGCTCCATGTAATGCAGTAGCTGTTTTAATTCCTCCGGCGGGTTTCCTTCCCTTCCTCGTGTATACAAAAATATCGTCTGCGCACCATCCTCATACTCTAATTCCGGCACTTCGATACAACAATTCTTGATAGTATATACCATACGATTCAGTCCAAAGGGGTCATAAGTTGTAATAAAAATTACGATGACATTCCGAAGACTCCCATAGGTATCACCTGCAGTCAGATTGCCTGCATCAATCTTCGCATGGTAAAACCGGACTCTCCGTGGCAATGATACAATTTCTTCTTTCCCATCATTCTGGTCTGCTTCTATATCAAAGATTTCTCCGTTCTCTTCATCCAGATATACATCCAGCCGAATGCCGTGGGTTTCTATATTCTCTCCGCAGAAGAAACGCTGTGGCACTACCGTAAGCTTTCCTATCTGCCGGTGCAGAATACACTCCAAAATATACCTCGCCGACTGTTCCCCATAAATTTTGTGACTGGTCAGGCTGTTTACCAGAAAGTCATCCACCAGATTCAATTCTTCTAACGTTTTCATGTTTCCTCCTTTTCCCATAGTACAAGGAAAAGCAGGATTACATATCCTGTTCCGATTCTGAAATTCCGCTTATTCAATGCACTATGCGTTCGTAAATTGTAATTAGAATTTAAAAGCATAGAATTCATTGAATTGATACCAGAAATTTAGATTGGCTTTTGCCACTCGAAAATCAGAACATATGCTTTGTGTTGATTGTAACAAATACATATTTATAATACAAGTAAAATATTTATAAAATCTGATTCCCTTCTGACAGGAAGGTCACCTCACTTTTTGAAATAATTTTTTTGCATTCTCCCAGGTAACTGCTTCTACTTCTTCCGGTGTTGTTCCGGTCAGTTCGGCGATGGTTTTTACTACATAAATAAGATTCCTTGAATCGTTCCGGGTGCCACGATGCGGTTCCGGTGCCATATATGGACAGTCAGTTTCCAATACAATGTGAGGCAGTCCGATTTCTGCTACGGTCTCCTTTAACTTCTTTGCATTTTTAAAGGTAACTACACCGCCGACACCAATGTAATATCCCATTTTCACATATTCTTTCGCCATTTCCTTTGAATAAGAATAACAATGTATGACACCCGGAATGCCATCCTTATGCGCCTGCTGCATAATATTCATGGTATCCTCTGCGGCATCTCTGGAATGAATGATAACCGGAAGACTCATCTCTTTTGCCAATGCAAGCTGACGGCAGAACATTTCCCGCTGTGCCTGCTGCACTGTTGGCTCCTTATCCCAATAATAATCAAGCCCGATTTCTCCGATGGCAACGGTTTTCTCCCAGGAAGCCTTTCCCTTTATCCATGCTAAATTTTCTTCCGTTGCATCTTCGATATTGCTTGGATGAATTCCGATTGCTGCATAAATATAATCGTATTTCTCTGCCAATGCTACGCTATCCACGCAGCCGGCAAAGTCTGCACCTACGTTAATTACCCGCCTTATGTTCTGCTCCGGAAGAGAAGAAACAAGCTGTTCTCTGTCCTCTTTGAATTTCTCATCATCATAATGTGCATGTGTCTCAAAAATCATAAAAATCCTCTTTCTTTTTTTATAAATGCTGGTAATAAAATACCGCCAGCTGCGTCCGGTCTCTTAGGGACAGCTTTTCCAATATGCTGCTGATATAGTTGCGGACGGTTCCCTCACTTAAAAATAATGCTTCTGCAATTTCTTTATTGCAGCGTCCAAGTGCCACCTGGTGAATGATTTCCTGCTCTTTTTCACTGATATCATAGCTGGCATAGTCAAAGCTTTCCTTATTCTGCATCAGAACCGGAAGCTTATTCACAATTTCTCCACCAAAAACGCTCTGTCCGCTCATGACTGCATTTAACGACGGAACAATTGCTGCAAAATCCTGCTTCAGGCAATAGCCTTTCGCACCGATTCGTAACGCCTCCACAATATATTCATCATCAGAAAATGTGGTCAGAAACAGCACCCTTGCCGTCTTGTCTTCTGCAAGAATCTGCTCTGCCGCATCCAGCCCATTCATAGGCTTCATCTGGATATCCATTAATAAAATGTCCGGCTGAAGCTCTTCATACAATTTTACCGCTTCGCTTCCATCGGTGCCTGTTCCAACTACCTCCACTCCCTTGGCGCAGAGAATGGTCTGCAGGGAAAATACCACATCTTCGTCATCATCTATTATCAGGACTCTCATACTGCCTCCTCTTTCTTTCGAATTGATATAAATATTTTAAAACCTTTTTCGTAGTTTACATGAATGCTTCCGCCCAGCGACTCCACACGTTCCCGCATATTCGAAAGTCCCATGCCTCCGGCTGCACTCTTAAGGTCATCCTTTTCTTCCCGCATCTGCTCCGTTGCTTTTTTCTGCTTTTCCTCATCCGTACCATTGTCCTCGATGGTCATCTGATACAGTGCTGGATGTTCCCTGAGAACAATCTCAATCCGGTCACCGTTGCTGTATTTGACAATATTTGACATTGCTTCTTTTACGGCTGCGATAAAACAATATTTGACTTTTCGTGGAACATTCTGTGACATATCGTATTCTAAATCCAGATGATAATGCTGCTTCATTTCCCGGGTTGCCTCTAATAATGCCTGCTTTAAATCCACGGAATCATCATGCAGATCATGCACACTTTCCCGGATATTATTCATGGCAAGATTTAAGGTATCATTTACCTTTAAAAGCTGACCATGCAGCGGCTCTTCTTCATATACGGTGCTCAGTGCTCCCATCTGAAGAATTGCCCGGGACAGCATATGTCCCACGTTATCATGGATTTCTCTTGCAATCCGGTTCCGCTCTTTTAGCGTTGCCATATAGATTTCTGTATCCTGTTCCTCTAAAAGCTTGCGGTTCTTCTCCCGCATCACAAAGCTTAACTCCGTGCTGGTATCCCGGAGCCGAATCAGATTCCGCTTTAGCTCCGTTGCCTGTCTGGTGCAATAAGCCAATAGCACCGCTGCCAATGACAAAAAGAGCCAGATGGCTGTCATCCATGGCTGGTACACCGGCAGTGCATAAAAGAATAAAACTGCAAATCCCATACCCCACCACAGGCCAAACCAGAAGCTGTCAAAAAACACCAGCGGCAACAAAAAGGTAAATCCCGGCTCGATTAGGCACAATACTGCCATTGCTATCAGCAATGCGCCAATGACTTTCCGGTTTTCAATATAAAGAGTCAACGCTGCCACAATCAGACCAATGATGAAGATTACAACTCTGCGGTAGTCTCCCTCTAACTGGAAAATAAGGCAGCTGCACATGGCAAAAAGAAGTAACTTATCCAGTATTCTTAACATTTTTCTTCCCCTTCCTTAGGGTTCTACTGCATTTACTGTATCATTTTTCCTAAGATATGACAAATGTCATTTTATTTCCTGACAGAATGCACTTACCAGTCCTCCGGTCACTCTACTATACTACATTTATAAAACCGCTATTATTTATCTCTATCTACAGGAGGCATAACATGGATGCAATACAGATTTCACACTTGAAAAAATATTATTCCGATATAAAAGCAGTAGATGATATTTCTTTTTCTGTTAAAAAAGGAGATTTATTTGGACTGCTCGGTGTAAATGGTGCCGGAAAATCCACTACAATTCATATTCTTTGTACCTTACTGAAAGCAACTGCAGGAACTGTCAAAATATGTGATTACGATGCTTTAAAAGAAGCCGATGCCATCCGCAATAAAATTGGAGTTGTTTTTCAGAATAATACTTTAGATGATTATCTGACAGTAAAAGAAAATCTTTTGATGAGAGGCTTTCTATATGAAAAAGATTTAAAGACGGTTCAAAAAAATCTCTATGAGATTGCCGAAATTCTTAACATTCAAAATTTATTATCACGACCTTTTCGTAAATTATCCGGTGGTCAGAAACGACGCTGCGAAATTGCCCGGGCACTCATGAATACTCCTGAAATATTATTTCTAGATGAGCCTTCTACCGGGCTTGACCCGCAGACCAGAAAACTTATGTGGGACTGTCTGGAAAGTCTCCGGTTAAAGCGCCATATGACAATTTTTCTCACCACACACTATATGGAAGAAGCCTCTATGGCACAACAACTTTGCATTATGGATGCCGGAAAAATCATTGCTTCCGGCTCTCCATCCCAGTTAAAAAATAAATATGCTTCCGATACTTTAAAAATCTATACTGACAAAATTACACCATTGAACCGGGAATTGGCTGCTCTTTCACTGGCTTCTTATCGTCTCCCTAACGGAATTGCAATTCCCCTATCTACTACCAAAGATGCTTTGCATATCATGCCCCGGATAACCACTCCCTATGATGGCATTGAAATTATTCAAGGCAGTATGGATGATGCTTTTATTCAAATAACAGGAAAAAAACTGGAGGATTAACCTATGATACTAATTTCATTTATAAAACGTAATATCTTACTTTATTTCCGAGACCGAATCAGTGTATTCTTTTCTCTTCTTTCTACTCTTATTGTGTTAACCCTTATGATTGCATTTCTCGGACAGGGAAATATTGATTCCACAATTCAGGTTCTTGGAACCGGTCTGAAATACGAAGCTGTTCATGCATCTTCGCTCATCATTATCTGGACCATTGCCGGCATCCTGGTTGTCAATGCCGTAAGCATTTCCATGACTCTGGTGGGAACCATGGTAAGAGATGAGGAATCCGGTAAGATATCTGCATTTTTTGTTGCACCCGTAAAACGCGGATACTATGTTGCAGGTTATGTCATTGCTGCAATTATTGTCTCCTTTATCATGTGCCTGCTCACATTGATAATCGGAGTCATCTATCTTGGTATTGCTAATGGCTCCTTTATAGCTGCCCGTGATACTTTAGAAATTCTCTTTGCACTTCTTGCAATTATTTTTTCCTCTGCTTCCTTTGTCTTTTTATGCGCTTCTTTTATTCATACCAATAGTGCATTCAATGGTCTGACCACGCTTTTGGGTACTCTGATTGGATTTTTTGCTGCAATTTATGTTCCATACGGCAATATGCCCCAGACTATTAAATATATCATCCGCTTTCTTCCAGCCTTTCAGGGGGCTTCCGCCATTCGTGAAATCTGGATGAATCAGGAATTGCAATGGTTTCATTGCCCCTCCGAAATAAAGACCGGATATGCGGATTATATGGGACTTACCATTTCTTTTGGAAATGCCACTCTTTCCCCTCATATGAAAATACTATATATGTTTATCTCAGGTCTTATCTTCCTTGGTCTTGCAACGGCTATTCTTTCAAGGAAAAGACAACAGGAACGTTAAGATATGACAAATGTCATTTTATTTCCTGACAGAATGCACTTATCTTCTGCAGCTCTTTTCCCTATACTTAAGTTATAGGCGATTGCGAGAAGAGAAAATTTCATAAAGAAGCTGGCTTGCCAATGTCTGGCAAAAGCGCTGGAGCGTTCATCGGAATACGGATACCTTATGAGGCTTGTTAGGGGCACTTGGAATTTCGCCCAATATCCGGCAACGCCGGTACAGGGATGTACCGGCGAGGCGCATATGAACATGGATGCGAATTTGCGCCGGTTGCCGAAAAAACTACTCATGTTTCGAAATTCTTAGTGCCCCTTTTCAAGCATCATGCAGTATTCAGTTTCGACGAACACTCCAGTGCTTTTGATGTAACACAGCAAAACAGTTTTTATAAATTTCTTTTCTCCTCTCGCAATCGCCTGCACAACCAATCAACCTAAAAAAGGAGGAAACCTATGAGTACCCCAGTTGTAAAAATAGAAAACCTGGTGAAACGCTATAAAGAGCTTGTAGCATTAGACCACTTTAACTTAGAGATTGAAGAAGGTGAGATTTTCGGTCTGCTCGGTCCAAACGGTTCCGGCAAGACTACAACCATCAACTGCCTTCTTTCCCTGCTTTCCTATGACAAAGGAAACATTGAAGTATTTGGAAAAAAGATGAACCCGGATAGTTATGACCTGAAGCGGCAAATCGGCGTTGTTATGCAGAACGTTGCCGTAGTGGATGAACTGACGGTATATGAAAACATTGATTATTTCTGTGGGCTTTATGTAAAAGATAAAGCACTCCGGAAACAGTATGTAGAGGAAGCCATTGCTTTTGTAGGCTTAGATGATTTCCGTAAATTCTTTCCGAAGAAATTATCCGGCGGACTTTTAAGGCGGTTAAATATTGCCTGCGGCATTGCCCATAAACCAAAGCTGATTATCATGGATGAGCCGACCGTTGCCGTTGACCCGCAGAGCCGGAATAAGATTCTTGAGGGAATCGTGGAGCTGAACCGGAACGGTGCCACCATCATTTACACGTCCCATTACATGGAAGAGGTGGAGCAGATTTGTTCCCGGATTGCCATTATGGACAAAGGAAAAAATCTTGCCATCGGCACGAAGGATGAATTAAAGCAGATGATTAAGAAGAGTGAAAGCATTTCCATTGATATCTTAGACCTGCCGGATGCAGCAATCGATGAAATCCATGCTTTAAAACATGTTTATGAAGTAACTTACGAAAATCACATGCTGACCGTTTTATGCAGCGGTGGAAGCCACAATCTCATTCATGTGCTGGATTATCTGCAGCAGCATGAGATTACCTTCGGAAAAGTGTATTCCGAGCTTCCGACCTTAAATGACGTATTCTTAGAGATTACCGGCAAAGAATTAAGAGACTAGGAGGAGAAAGATATGCTTCAAATCATGAAATATCATTTCCGGATTCTCCTTAGAAATAGGGAGCAGATGTTCTGGATACTGCTTTTTCCGATTCTGCTTGGCATTATGTTCAAGGTAGCATTTTCCAATATCAGCAGTTCCGAAATACAAAAGCCGGTTTCCATTGCTGTTGTAGAAGAAAATAATTCGGATGCATTAAAAAATATCAAGACCTTTTTAGAAAAAACGGAATTAAAAGATGGAGTTGCCCTCTTTGTTCCAACCTACTGCACAGAAGAAAAAGCCGTTTCCCTGTTAAAGGATCAGACAGTGGATGGTATTTTGTATACAGATGATTCTGCATCTGATACAGTCACACTTTCCCTTACGGTTTCTTCTTCCAGCTCTGATACCGTCCGCATGAATCAGAGTATTTTGCAGGCATTTGTAAAGCAGTACAATTCCTCGGTTTCTGCCATTGCGGATACTGCAAAAAATCACCCGGAGAACTTAGAAGCACTGCTTCAAAGTCTCTCTGAGCAGGTTACTTATACCAAAGAAGTTTCTTTAAACAAACATAATACCGATACTTATACACAGTACTTTTACAATCTGATGGCTATGGCATGCCTCTTTACCAGCCTTTCCGGACTGTATGTTTCCCTCAATAACCAGGGAAATCTCTCCGCCATTGGTGCAAGACGCAATGTCTCTCCGGTTCATAAAATGAAGGTCATTATAGCAGAGCTTTTTTCCAATGTGATATTCCAGTTTATCTGTAATCTGGTTTCCTTTGCATTTATTGTACTGGTGCTTAAGATTGATTTAACCTACCATCTCCCACTGGCAATCCTTACTGTATTTGTCGGCTGTCTGACCGGAACTGCCATGGGCTTTTTCGTAGGTGCCATCGGAGCCTTTTCCGAGGGAACGAAACAGGGAATTCTTGTCTCCGGCAGTCTGCTGCTTTGCTTCTTAAGCGGGCTTATGGTTGGAAATATGTGGATTATTGTCGAGAATACCTGCCCGGTTATCAACCGGATTTCACCGGCTGCCCTGATTTCCCGTGCCTTCTATACACTGGGCATTCAGGATAACCTAAACCAGTATTTCCAATGTATTCTGACACTGGTTGGCATTTCCGCTCTCTTCTGTTTGGGTGGATTCTTACTGACAAGGAGGAAAAGATATGCAAGTATTTAAAACTTTTCTGAAAATTGCAAAGAAGAAATTTCCTTCTGTGCTTTTATACTATATTATTTTTACCGTTATTGTAATTGCCATGAGTAAAATCGGAGCATCCGACCATGAAACTTCTTTTACTGCCACAAAGGCAGACATTTATATTATTGACGAGGATGACAGCACTGCAAGCCACGCTTTAAGTGATTATCTTTCCTCCATGCACAATCCGGTCACTTTAAAGGATACGGATACTATGACCTTACAGGATGCCCTTTATTATCAAAATGTTGACTATATTTTAACCATCCCGGAAGGTTTTGAAGAACAGCTTACTGATTCTGATGCCAGAGATTTCCTTCCGGTTTCCATGCGAAAGGACAACTCCAATGGCTATTTTGTAGACCAGCAGGTAACTGAGTATCTTTCCAGTGTCCGCTTATTTATGGCTGGTGGCTTCTCTCTTTCCGAAGCAGTAACAAAATCCAGTGAATCACTTTCCAAAGGAAACGATACTACGGTTCTTAAGCTTGAAGAAAAGGAAACGGATGGTGCACAGATTGGACTTACCTATTTCTTCCAGTATCTTCCTTATGTACTCATTAATATGCTGTTACTTGGTATGACTCCGATTCTGATGACCTTTAACCAGAAAGATTTAGGTGCAAGGATTTCCTGCTCCTCTCTTTCCTTAAAGTCCAGAAATGCGCAGATTACTTTAGGATGTATCGTATTCAGTCTCTTTGTATGGCTGCTCTTTATCCTGACTGCACTTTTTATCTACGGACCAGACACTCTGTTCTCGATAAACGGACTCCACTCTCTTTTAAACAGTGCCATGGTTCTGCTGTTTTCCATAGCACTTACGCTCCTTGTAAGTACTTTTGCACTCAAACAGCAGTCCCTCAGTATGATTGCAAATGTTGCCTCCCTGGGATTGAGTTTCCTCTCCGGAATCTTCGTTCCGCAATACCTTTTGGGAAAAGGTGTTCTTGCTGTGGCGCATTTTCTTCCAACCTACTGGTATATCCGCCTCAATTCCATGCTGGGCGGCATATCAGATGAAATACTTACCACCGCAAAATACTGGCGCTTTATCGGTATCCAGTTTGGCTTCTTCGTCGCAATATTCTGTATTTATCTGGTTTCCAGCAAATACCAGAAACGTAGCCGCAACGCATAATAGAACCCCCGGAAAAACCAATTTGCAATGGTTCTTCCGGGGGTTCTTTATATAGCTAATCTGAAAATCTTATAATTAGCAGATTTCTGCTCCTGCCGGCATATCCTTTTCCGGTGTCAGAAGTGCTAATTCTCCATTTTCATCCTCTGCGCAAAGTAACATTCCTTCAGATAATACACCTGCAAGTTTTGCCGGTTTTAAGTTTACTAATACCATAACTTTCTTGCCGACCATTTCTTCCGGTGTGTACTGTTTGCGGATACCGGATACAATCTGTTTTACCTGGCTTCCGATTCTTACCTGTGAACACAGTAATTTCTTGGATTTCTCTACTGCCTTACACTCGATGATTTCCCCAACCTGGAACTGCATTTTCATAAAGTCATCATAAGTGATTTCTTCCTTTGGCTCAATGTCGATGACAGCAGCATCTGCTTTTGCTTCTGTCTCAACTTCTTTGCCTAATGCTTTCTGCTCTGCTTCGAATTCTGCTTTCTGGGCAGCGCGGATTGCTTCTACCTTCGGCATTACTTCCTTCGGGTCTAATCTTGCGAAGAGAATCTCCGGTTTCTCCGTTACTTTATTATCATTTGGATAAAGTCCAAACTGATTCAGCTCATCAAATCCACGCAGTCCTGTATTCAGCTGCGCTGCGATTTTCTCTGCGGTCTCCGGTAGAAAGCTTGCTAAAAGGCTTGCGCCGATAGCGATGGACTCGGTCAGATTGTAAAGCACTTCGCTTAAGCGGTCTTTCTTTGCTTCATCCTTTGCCAGTACCCAAGGTGCTGTTTCATCAATATATTTGTTGCAGCGACGGAATACGTTAAATACTTCTGTAATCGCATCTGCCACACGAAGTCCGGACATCTTGTCTGCAATCTTATCTCTTGCGCCGGTTACGACTGCCTTCAAATCGTCATCTACTTCTTCTGTGACTCCGGTACTCTTTACGACACCGTCAAAATATTTATTACTCATGGAAATGGTACGACTTACCAGGTTTCCAAGGATGTTGGCAAGGTCGGAATTGAAACGCTCTACAACCAACTCCCAGGTAATGATTCCATCATTTTCAAATGGCATCTCATGCAATACGAAATAACGGGTTGCATCTACACCAAAGAGGTCTACCATATCATCAGCATAGATTACATTTCCCTTGGATTTACTCATTTTTTCGCCGCCCTGTAAGAGCCATGGATGTCCAAATACCTGCTTTGGCAGTGGCAGGTCTAATGCCATTAAGAAAATCGGCCAGTAAATGGTATGGAAACGGATGATGTCTTTTCCAATCAGATGTAAATCTGCCGGCCAGTTCTTTTTGAATAAATCGGAAGAATTGCCATCTGCATCATATCCGATCTTGGTAATGTAGTTGGTCAGTGCATCCAGCCATACATATACTACATGCTTTGGATCAAAGTCTACCGGAATTCCCCAGGAAAATGAGGTTCTGGATACACATAAATCCTGAAGTCCCGGAAGTAAAAAGTTGTTCATCATCTCATTCTTACGGGATACCGGCTGAATAAATTCCGGATGAGTGTTGATATGCTCGATTAAGCGGTCTGCATATTTGCTCATTTTAAAGAAGTATGCTTCTTCTTTTGCCGGCTGCACTTCACGGCCACAGTCCGGACATTTTCCATCTACTAACTGGGACTCCGTCCAGAAAGACTCACACGGAGTACAGTAAAGTCCCTCATAGGAACCCTTATAAATATCACCTTTATCATAAAGTTTCTTAAAAATCTTCTTAACCTGTGTCTCATGGTCTTCATCGGTAGTACGCACGAAATTATCATAAGAAGTATTCATCAAATCCCAGATTCTCTTTACTTCTCCGGCAACTTCGTCTACGAACTGCTTCGGTGTAATTCCTTTTTCCTCCGCCTTTAATTCAATCTTCTGTCCATGTTCATCGGTACCGGTCTGGAAATATACATCATAGCCTTCCAGTCTCTTGTATCTTGCGATTGCGTCTGCCAGTACAATCTCATAAGTGTTTCCAATGTGCGGTTTACCTGATGTGTAGGCAATCGCGGTGGTCATGTAAAACTTTCCTTTGCTGCTCATCTTCATTCTCCTTTTTATACTTTTGGTGCTCCTCAAGCGTTCCTGCGAGCCGCTTCGCTACTCGCGACCTGAGAAACTTCGTTTCACAGGTTTTCGCGGTGCTCCTCAAATGCTCGTGCAAGCACGGCATTTTCATCGCTACTCGCGAAAAAAATCCCGCCTTCTAATGAAAGAAGACGGGTGTTATCCGTGTTACCACTTCTATTTTACACATACCTTACAATATGTGCCTCATGAAGTATCCTGCAATACTTCCCGCTATAACAGGCGGTCCTGTCGAAGCTTTGTCTCTTAAGATTCAGCCCCGCCACTCCAAAGCCATCTTCCATCTATCGCCCTTGATTCCATCTCAGCTAAACCCTGCGGTTTATTGGAACTCTCTGTACAATTCCGATAAATGTACTCTCTTCTTCCTTGCGTTTATCATCTAGGTGTAAAACTAACACAATTTATTTGAAAAGTCAACCTTTGCAACCGGACCATCCGATATCCTTAAGCTTCACAAATTGCCTTTATCATCTGGTAAATCTCATCTTTATTTTTCTGCAATACTAATTCAAGTTCAGAATACAGAAGATTTTCTGCCAGATTAAAATAACGTCCATCTACTGTAGTTGTTTTCTTTCCCTGCTCCTGGCGCGTCTTTTTCCTCTGATAGATTAGCTTGATAATACAATTTGTTGGAATCTGCTACAAAATCCGGATTTACAATGTCCTTTATTTTGCATACTCCATTTGTTGATTTTACAATATATGCTCCAATTGGATACATTTTCTCACCTCTGACACCGCATATTTTCTCTTTTTATGATAAACTTTTCAGTCTGCGATTTCAAAGGCACTTTTTCACAATTTTAGAATTGCTATGGTTGTATATTTATTCCACATGGAAATACTGTACGCTTCCTGCCAGCTGGTCAGCAATCTCACGAAGCTGCTCTGCGCTCATGTATACCTGCTTAAAGGTATCTACAACCTCTTCCGTATCTTCGTAAGTCTTTTTCGTTCCGGATACACTGTCCTGCGCTATATTAGAAAGAGTCTCAACTGCCTGCAGAACCTCATTTCTCACATTTGCAAGATGCTCTGTGGTCTCTTTAATCTGCTGGATACTCTGCATGGAATTGGCTATCTGTGCCACAACCTCTTCCACTACCTTCTGGGTATCCTGCATGCTCTCGCTCTGGCTCACAATGATCTCCTGCATCTTCTGCATAATCTCTACAGCCTTCTGGGAATCCTCGCTTAACATCATGGCAGTCTCTTCTATCTCACTGCTGGACTGGTTGGACTGCTCGGATAATTTCTTAATCTGTTCTGCAACAACTGCAAATCCCCTGCCGCTTTCACCGGATCTGGCTGCCTCAATGGATGCATTCAGACTGAGTAAATCCGTTTCTTCTGCTATGGATGTAATAAATGCAGTTGCCTTATGAATCTGCTGCACAGAATCATTGGTACGGTTGGTCTGTTCCTGTACTTCGCCGATAATCCGCTCTACTTCGCTGTTGATATGCTGCAGGTTTGATAGTGTTTCTGCTGCTTTTTCACTGGATTGATGCATGAATTCCGCATTGCTGTTTAAGGCTTCTACCTCTGCGGAAGTCTCTGTAATATTTTCTCCCATCAGACGCATATGCTCAGAAGTACTCTTTGAATTTTCTGCCTGTTCGGCAGAATTCTCCACAATCCGGTTTACAGCGGAGCGTACCTTATTCATCGTTCCATTGGTATTATCTGCCGCTGTTCCAAGTAAAGAGGATGCCTCTAACAGCTTCTGGACATTCTGGTTAATTTCAAGAATCGTCCTCTGCATCGCATCACGCAGGGTAATCGTAACTCTGGAAAGGTCTCCGATTTCATCCTTACTCTTAAGCAGCTTATTATTCACCTGCACATTCAAATTGCCTGCTGCAATCTTCTCCACCGCTTTAATACTGGTTCTGATATTCCTGCTGATAGTGCTTGCCAGCTTCGTGCTGACAATCAGGCAGACCAGCATAATTGCTGCCACCGCTGCCACAATCGATCCTAGAAGCCGCATTATAACAGCATCTTTATCATGCTTATTGGTTCCTACGAATATCATTCCCACAATATCTGTATCGGAGCCATTCTGATATACCGGCATAAAATAACCATAATTTAAAGTTCCTTCTATAGATACTGCTTCACTAAAACATTCTTCTCCACCATTTAATACTTTTTCTACAATGACATCTCCTGCTTTGGATTTTAAGATTCGATTTCCATTCTCATCCATTGCCGAAGTCATGATTCGTTTATCTCCATAGAAAAAAGTTACATCCATTCCGGTATTATCTTTAATCCGGTCTACCAGATTCTCTGATTTGGAAATATTGTAACTTCCCTTCCAGATATCCCCATTGCTGGTCTCAAGATAATCTCCGGTATTCTGGTCATATGCTGCCAACGTTGCGGCAGCAGTTCCCTTTAATGCATCCTTTGTCTCATCCATCATGGAATTCTTCACCATGGTTACGGTAAATAGTATGGTGATAATTCCTAATATCAATACCGGTCCAATTGTAATTGCCAGAATTTTTTTCTTTAGATTCATTTGCTTCCCCCTACTCTACCACTTCAACCGTCTTAAAATACCAGTCTATTCCTCCGGTAATTGTCGCATCATCTAATGTTTTTCCTTCTTTTCCTACGGTTTCTCCGGTATTGGTCTCAATTACACCATCAAACACTCCATTTTCCCCGGAAAGAATCGCTGCCTTTGCCTCCTCTACTTTCTCCTCAGTTCCATCTGCGCAGAAATCAGCAAGCGACGTAAGTCCTACCAGGTTCTCATTCATTCCTCCATAATAATTGCTGCCATCCCAGGTTCCGTCGATAACACTCTGCACTGCTGATGTATAATAGGCACTCCAGTTCCAGATAACACTGCAAAGACAAGCCTCCGGTGCATTTTTACTCATATCAGAATTATAACCGATACTGTAAACGCCTTTTTCCTGTGCCAATGTCTGCGGATATTCTGTATCACAATGCTGTGCAATTACATCACAGCCCATGTTAAGAAGCATCTCTGCTGCCGCCTTCTCTCCGTCCGGGTCAAACCAGCTGTTTGTAACTTTTACATAGACCTTTGCATTCTGATTGACCGAATAAATTCCCATTGCAAATGCATCAATTCCGCCGGTTACCTCTGAATTAGTTGAATCCATCGCTGCCACATAACCGATTTTATTGGACTTTGTATTCATACCCGCTACGATTCCACTCAAGTAACGTGCCTGATAAATTCTTCCAAAATAATTATTGAAATTCTTTCCATTACTCATATATCCGGTTCCATGAGAAAAATAAATATCCGGATATTCTTCTGCCATCTCTGCGGTGGTTTCCATATAACCCCAACTTGTAGTGAAAATAATATTACAGCCTTCGTCAATGCATTCCTGTATTGCTGCTCTGGTTGCATCTGCATCAGTATCCGAAATATTAATTTTACGCACAATCTGGTCATCGGAAAGATTTAAGTTCTGCTGCATTCCCTGAATACCAAGATCATGGGTATATGTATAACCACTTCCATCTGCCGGATCGGATAGATGAATGACACCTACCTTAATCTCATCCTTCGGTATCCCCCCGGTATCACCCGATGTGTTATCCGCCACTGCTTCTGTGCCTTCTTCTGTGCTGTCACTGCCTTCATTGGTAGCATAATCGTCTAACTGCGTGCTTTTCCCGCATCCGGAAAAAACCAAGCTGGCTATCACTAATAAAGCACCGGTCAGCTTTATCATTCGTTTCTTCATAAATTGCTGCACCTCCCTATACCTTTCTCTTCCCTATTGGTATACCATTTATTATATCTTATGTTTTTTCATAAAACAACCTACCCATTGGTATGATTTTCTCAAAACAAATGGGTAAGTTGTCCACTAATCTTCAAAGATATTCAGTTTTGCTCCACATTTTCCACAGAACTCTGTGTCCTCCGGCACAGTTGCGCCACACTGCGGGCACTGACGCGCTCCTTTAATCTTTAATACTTCCTCTTTCATATGGTCAATTGCTGCAAATGCCTCTGCAATTGCCTGCATCTGCTGTCCATATGCACCATCTGCTTCTTCCTTGTGGTCTTCATAATAAAGCTTTCCAATCTGTGCATACTGCTTTTCAATAAAATCCTCTTTTGCCTTGATGTCAAAGTTTAACTTTGCAGTTCCGGATAAATCTTTTGCCTTCTGTGTGACATCCTTTCCTGCAGTTACCAGTTTCTCTCCCATGCGGTCAAAAAAATCCATTGTGTATCCTCCTATTCTTACTATATTCCCCTGCGCGTCCGCACTTTACCTGATTATATACCTCTTGATATTGCTTTTCAATTGGGCGAATCTTAAAAAAGAATAAAGTTTTCTCGATGGTTTGTGGAATAAAAGAATGCTGGATTTCCACACTGTTTATCGAGTCCAAATGCGAAATAAGGGCTGCAAGGGGCACTTGGAATTTCGGATAGCATCTGGCAACGGCGGCACAGGGACGTGCCGCCGAGGCGCAGATGAACATGGATGTGAATTTGCGCCGGTTGCCGAAACAGACTAATTTTATTCGAAATTCTTAGTGCCCCTTGCCGCCCTTATGTTGCATTCGGACTCACTGAACAGCACGGACATTACGCTTCTTTCACCCCCTAACGCTTTCCCCGGAAAACTTCATTCTTTTTTAAAGATTTTTCCAGATAAAATGTGCTATACTCTAGGTACGAATGCGAACCACAAGGAGATATCTATGAAGCAAAGATTTATTGCCCTGATTTGTATTGCCACCCTGGTCTTTTGCGGATGTGGTGGGAAGAAACAGTCTTCTGTACAGACGGATTCCGGCAGTGAACAGCCGGACGCTACAGAAGAATCAACAGAACAGTCCCGGAATGACCCGGTAACAATAACATTTAACTCCAAAACAGAGACTTATCATGCCGATGATTTATCTACTGTTTTATTATATACCTCCTATCAGAAACCAACGGTGACCATAGACGGTCATCCGAAGATTTCCAAAACCATTACACAATCTTTAAACGAAGAACTGGATGCTTTCCAGGATGCCCGATTAGAAAGTCTGCTTTCCGCAAGAATTTCTTTTGCTGAGTCACCGGATTCCTTTTCCGCCTATCACTTAGATGAGGATTTTTCCTGTACCAGACAGGACAGCCGGATTATCTCTTTTGAGAGTAGCAGAAAAGAATTTACCAGTGAGGAGACCCACAGTGCTGCTTATGGTGGGTTTAATTATGATCTGGAAAATGGTGAAACACTTACTCTTTCTGATATTGCTACAGATTCCAATGCCCTGATAAACAGTGCACTTTCTTTTATTAACCAGCAGCTTTTGTTACCGAACTACAGCAAAATCAGCCAGCTTGCCAAACATGACGGCTCCGATGTATCTTCGAACCTTTTAGAACATGTACTAAGGGATGGCAACTGGTATTTTACCAAAGGCGGTATTACCTTTATCGCCAATCATGGTGCTATTACACCGTCTTATTCCGATACACTTTTATTTTCCGTTCCTTATCAGCAGCTGAATGCTCTGAAGGCTGAATATCATTACACCGGTAATTTTCAGCTGAACGCTTTAATGGGGTCTGCTGTTTCTGCAGATATGGATGGAAACGGAGAAATGGATGCCGTCTACTATGACACCACTTACAACGAAGAAACGGGAATGCTTTCTTCTACCCTGACGGTAGATGGAACAGATTATTCTGAAATGCTTTATAATGGCAACTTTACACTGTCCCGCAGTGCTGCCTCCGATATAACAAATGAATATTATCTCATTGACCTTGATACAACAGATGAATATATCGAGCTTGCCATCCCGGATGATGGATTAAGAACAACCTATTTCTTCCGCTATGCCGGCTTTCATCTGGAATACCTAGGTTCCATTCCGGACCTGATAGACAGCTCCACCTTCCAGCTTAACAATGTACTTTCCCAGTTAGAAGAATCGGAAAATTAGTCAGCATCCTGCAGAATCTGCCACCGGCAGCTTCTTACAGACATTTTTGCTGCGCGCATAACACAATAAGAAGCCCGCAAAAACGGGCTTCTTATTTCTTATCAAATATATTATCTCATACAGATATAGACCATATATCCCGCATAGGAAAGCAGCATAATTGCTCCTTCAATGCGGTTTATTTTCTGCCTGCTCCAGGCAAACAGCAGTACCATTATGCTCATTGCAATTAAGATTACAATATCAATCACATTTTCCATGATAAAGGCGACCGGACTTATGGCAGCGGCAATACCAAGAACAAAAAGGATATTGAAAATATTAGAACCAATGACATTTCCCAAAGCCATATCTACTTCATTTTTACGGGCTGCCACAATAGAGGTTACCAGCTCCGGTAATGACGTTCCCATTGCTACTATCGTAAGCCCGATTAAATTCTGGCTCAACCCGAATGCTGCTGCAATAGCAGACGCACTGTCTACTACCATGTCGCCACCAAATGCAATGGCTGCTGCTCCACCTACAATGTATACAAGACAGAGCCATACCGGGATTGGCTTTGCACGTTCAATCTCATCTGCTTCTTCAGAAGCATCTGTTGTAATTCCTGCTGTTCTTGCCTTTAATGCAGAACGCACCATCCAGAACATGAAGAGAGCAAAGAAAATCAATAAAATCACACCATCTATTCTGCCAACGCTCATTCCAATGTAACCCAGCACTAAAAGCAGGGCTGCCATAAGCACAGAAAACGGAAATTCCTGCTTTAAGGTCCTTTTTCCTACTGCAAGTGGTGTAATTACGGCACAGAAACCACAAACCACCATCAGGTTAAAGATATTTGAGCCAACTACATTACTGACTGCCAGGGCATTGTTTCCGGAAATAGATGCTGCCACACTGACGGCACATTCCGGCAGGGATGTTCCCATTGCCACTATCGTAAGTCCGATAATCAACGATGGCACCTTTAATTTCTTTGCAATTCCCGAGCTTCCTTCTACAAAGAAATCTGCTCCTTTAATTAACAGTACAAAACCAACTACCAGTAATACATATGTCCAGATTGTTGTCATATTATATTCCTCCTTCTTTTAAAATGCCAAAATTCCAAGATGCTCCAGCAAAATCTTAAGTCCGATTAAGATAAGAATTATACCGCCAGCCAATTCCGCCTTCTTCTTATATCTGTTTCCAAAGAAGTTTCCTACATACACACCAATGACAGAAATCACAAAGGTCGTAATTCCGATGATGGAAACTGCCTCAACGATTGGCACCTGCAGAAATGCAAATGTGATTCCAACGGCAAGGGCATCAATGCTGGTTGCGATTGCCAGAATAAACATCTCTTTGAAATCCAGTGGCGGGTCCATTTTCCCGACTTCTACTGCTTCATCCTTTTCCCGGATTGCTTCCACTACCATTTTTCCACCGATAAATCCTAACAGGATAAATGCAATCCAGTGGTCAATGCTTGTAATATACTGTTCAAACTGGCTTCCCAGTACCCAGCCAATAAATGGCATCAGTGCCTGGAATCCTCCGAAGAATAAGCCAATTACAAGACATTGCTTTTTGTTTACCTTCCGCATGGAAAGTCCCTTACAAATAGACACTGCAAAAGCATCCATCGAAAGACCTACTCCCATCAGTAAGAGTGTAAAGAACATTACCATAAACACAATTTCCTCCGATAGTATATTTAAAATGAGACTGCATGTATGCAGTCATCCTGTGCTGCATACATGAGTCTCATTCATTAAGATTTGCCAGGCCTTCATCAGACCGAGGTTGTTGACAAATCACGTATTCACGCGAACTACTCCCTCACGGATTGTTATTCAAATATACGCCAAATGATAATTTATGTCAATTCTTTCCATTCTTGTTCTTCCTAAAATACAATTTCTATGGTGGTTCCCTCATCCAGCTCACTGTCTAAGTGAAGGGCAGCATTATGCTGTGCCACAATGTGCTTTACAATGGCAAGTCCAAGTCCTGTTCCGCCGGTGGATTTCGAACGGCTCTTATCTACCCGGTAAAACCGCTCAAATACACGTTCCTGGCATTCCTTTGGAATTCCGATTCCGGTATCCGCTACACTTAAGAACGGACGCTCATCCTTTGTTCCTACCGTTACTGTGACACTTCCGCCTGGCTTATTATAGCGGATGGCATTGCTGCAAAGATTATAAAAGACTTCATCCATCAGTCCCTTGTTTGCCATGGCCATGGTGCTTTCTCCCTGCAACGTCAGCCTGATTCCCTGCTTCTCTGCTGTCACCTGCATCATCTGCACACAGTTCTCTGCCAGTTTATAAAGGTCGATTCTTTCCATTTCCATCTGGTGGTCTGCTTCATCCAGTTCGGAAAGCTTTATAATATCATTAATCAGGCTTAACAGCCGGTTGGCATTGGAATGTATCTCATTAGAGAAACGGATGGTATCCTCTTTACCGGTCATTCCGTTTCCGATTAACTCCGCATAACCGGAAATTGCCGTCAGCGGTGTCTTTAATTCATGGGATACGTTCGCGGTAAATTCCTGGCGAAGCTGCGCATTATTGATAATATTGACGTGCTGCTCCTTAATAGTATTCACAAAAGGCCGGATTTCTTCATATACATTATTTTCATCCACCAGCATAATATTCGTTGCCAGCTTCTCGATAGGCTCTACCAGCTTCTTCGTCAGATAATGGGAAATTCCCATACAGACAAAGAGGATACAAAGTGCAATTACCAGTACAATCACTAAAGTATTTACCATAATACGGTTTACACTGACGGAATCCCTTCCGATTCGAAGCACATTTCCATTCTGTAAACGCTCCGCATAGTAAAAGGTATGGGTTCCGGAAGTGGCCGAGTAACGGATGGCTTCGCCTTCGCCTTTTTCCCTTGCTTCAATAATTTCCGGGCGTTCATTATGATTGTCCATCTCATCCTTATTTAACAGACTTTCATATAATACTTCCCCTTCTGCTCCAATCAATGTGATTCGAAGGTCATCATCGATGGGATTATACGGGTCTTTTTCTATTCCTGCTGCAAGGTCATCTATATTCAAAAGCTCTATCACATGGGCGTAGGCTTTCAAATCTCCAAATACCTGCTCTTTTAAAATATTATAATACACTAACATAGCAGACAGCGCTGTGACCACAATGGCAAGCGCTGCTATCATAATAAATCGTATATTTATTTTTTTCTTCATGAATGCTCCTACGGCTCCATCACATAGCCCACATTACGGACGGTTTTAATCTGTTGCCCGCCATCGCCAAGCTTATGCCGGAGCGTCTTTATGTGCATATCTACAGTACGGCTTTCTCCTTCGTATTCAAATCCCCAGACCTGATTCATCAGCTTGTCACGGGATAATACAATGCCCTGGTTTATCATAAGGTATTTTAATAGTTCAAATTCTTTAAAAGTAAGCTCACAGGTTTCTCCCTGAACGGTTACGCTGTGACGCTTATTATCAATCTCTATGCTTCCACAGGCTAATGTATCACCATCATCTTCCTTTTCGGTGCGGCGGAGTAATGCTTTCACTCTGGAAATCAGCTCCATAACGCCAAAAGGCTTACTGATATAATCATCAGCACCCATATCCAGTCCACGGACTTTATCAATCTCTGTGGTCTTTGCCGTTACCATAATCACAGGAGTCTTTTCTGTTGCCGGATTTTTCCGGACACGGCCTAAAATTTCCAGTCCATCCTCTCCCGGCAGCATAATATCTAACAGCATCAGGGATGGTGCCTGCTCTGACACTCTCTGGAAGAAATCTTTTCCGTTATCAAATTCCTCTACTTCAAAACCACTGTTTTTTAGTGCATAACGTTCGATTTCCCGTATGTTTATATCATCTTCTACGATATAAATAAGTGCCATTGCATTTTCCTCCCGGCTTTTTTATTTTTCCGGCAAAGCGTATTTTTCTGTATATTCTTTTATCTGCTCTGCAAATTTTCTGTTGTCTTCTTCATCCATATGTGCCGTCAGGTCATGCTCTTCTACCTCTTTATCCTGTTCCTGGATCAGGCAGACTGCAATATTGGAACAATGGTCGGATACACGCTCATAGTTGGTAACGATATCTGCCAGCACCAGTCCTAACTCGATAGAACATTTTCCTTTCCGGAGACGTTTGATATGTCGTTTCTTAATTGCTTTATTTAATTCATCAATAACCTGCTCTAACGGTTCTACGGTCTTAGCCAGTTCTTCATCATCGGCAGTGTATGCAGTCATGGTACGGCAGAGAATGTCTTCTACTGCTTTTCCAAATACATGCATTTCTTCCTCTGCTTTCTTAGAGAAAACCAGCTCCTTCTTTGTCATCTCGATAATGGAATCTACGATATTCGCTGCATGGTCCGAAATACGCTCAAAATCTGTAATACAATGTAACAGCGTAGATACATTCTGGCTGTCTGCATAAGTCAGATTCTGACTGCTTAATTTCGTCAGATAAGCCCTCAGCTTGTCCTCGTATTTATCTACAAGATTTTCCTTTGCAATAATGTCGTCCGCTACTTCCTGTGTATAATTCTCCAAAAGTCCGATTGCTTCTAAGAAGGAATCCTTGGAAAGGTTTGCCATCTCAATGGACATGCTGTGGCACTGCTCAATGGCAAAAGATGGTGTTGCAAGGAAACGGTCGTCTAATAACGGGAACTCCTGTACCTCTTTCTTGCTCTTTTCCTCTTCGGTAATCGGAAGTGTCAGATATGCCAACTTCTCCAGTCCCTTTGTAAACGGGAATAAAACTACAGTTGCAAATATATTAAAGATACTGTGAATCAGTGCAATTCCTGCTACACCAACTGTATCATTTGCAAACGGGAAATGAATAACTGCATTCAAAATACTATATAATGTCAGGAACAATACGGTACCAATAATATTAAAATACAGATGCACAAAAGCAGTACGCTTTGCATTCCGGTTTGCTCCAACAGAAGAAATCATAGCTGTAACACAGGTTCCGATATTCTGTCCTAAAATAATCGGAATAACTGAGCCATAAGTAAATGCTCCTGTTACAGACAGTGCCTGCAGTATACCTACAGATGCGGACGAGCTCTGAATCACCGCTGTCAGAAGTGCTCCTACCAGAATTCCTAAAATTGGATTATGGAACATAGTCAGTATATTGGTAAATTCAGGAACATCAGCCAACGGTTTTACTGCTCCGCTCATACTTTCCATTCCGGTCATCAATACTGCAAAGCCTAATAAAATCTCCCCTACATCAGCTTTCTTGCTTTTCTTTCCGGTCATCATTAAAACAATACCTATCATCGCAAGAACCGGTGTAAAAGAAGATGGTTTTAAGAGATTAATCCATACATTTCCACTATCTATTCCGGTCAGACTTAAGAGCCAGGATGTTACCGTTGTACCGATATTGGCACCCATGATAATACCAATTGCCTGGGAAAGTTTCATAATTCCGGAGTTTACAAAACCAACTACCATTACGGTAGTTGCTGAAGATGACTGAATAACAGCAGTTACTCCGGCTCCTAACAGCACTCCTTTGAGCGGATTGGAAGTTAATTTCTCCAGTATCCTCTCTAACTTGCCTCCTGATACTTTCTCCAGCCCAGCTCCCATAACATCCATTCCATACAGGAACAGGGCCAATCCTCCAATCAGTGTCAGTATTCCAAAAATATCCATTTTGTCCTCCTTATGCATCGTATATGCATAGACTTTTCAATTTTTTACATATTTTTCGTCTTACATATACACCATATACACTTTAGAGACTTTTTGCAAGGATATTTTATCAGTTTGTAAGAATTATGTATAAGCAGTGTAAAAAATGTACTTATTTTTTCTCTTTTGTCTAAGAATTTTTAGTCAATATGGCTTCCCGTAATGGAATAGATGACCCACTCCGCAATATTGGTAGCATGGTCGCCGATACGTTCAAAATATTTGGCTACCATAAGGATATCTGCTGCCTGCTCGCCATTTTCTGCGCTTTTATTGATCATCTGGATTAAATCCTGTTTTACTTTCATGAAAAGGTCATCCACAACATCATCCTGTGCGATTACTTTCTTTGCCAGCTCCATATCGCGTTTTACAAAGGCATCAATGCTCTTGATAACCATGTCTGTGGTTTCCTTTGCCATACCCTGAATCTCTTCCGGGCTGATGATATACGGTTCATCAGACATCAGCAGTGTCATCTCGGAAATATCACCGGCATGGTCGCCAATCCGCTCCATATCGGTAATCATTTTTAATGCTGCAGAAATCAGGCGCAAATCTCTTGCAACCGGCTGCTGCTGCAATAAAAGCTTCATGCATAAGGATTCAATATCACGCTCCTGATGGTCGATTTCCACATCATATGCCATTGCTTCTTTGGCTTTTTCCGTATCCTGGTTTACCAAAGCAGAAACTGCCATTTCAATGGCATGCTCTATCATGCTTCCCATCTGGATCAATTCATTGTTTAACTGTTCTAGCTGTCTGTCAAAACGATTACGCATTTAACCGAACCTCCCTGTAATATAATCTTCTGTCCGTTTGTCTGTTGGAACGGAGAATAATTTTTCGGTATCTCCACTCTCGATTATCTCTCCCAATAAGAAAAATACTGTTTTATCCGATACACGGGTTGCCTGCTGCATATTATGAGTTACCATAATAATGGTATAATCTTTTTTTAATTCGATTACCAGATCCTCAATTTTGGAAGTAGAAATCGGGTCCAGTGCCGAAGTCGGCTCATCCATCAGGATTACTTCCGGCTGTACTGCCAGCGCTCTTGCAATACAAAGTCTCTGCTGCTGTCCACCGGACATGCCCAGTGCACTCTTATTCAGACGGTCTTTTACTTCATCCCAGATAGCTGCCTGCCGCAGGGATGTCTCCACGATTTCATTTAATTTGGCTTTGTTGTGGATACCGTGGGTCCTCGGACCGTATGCAATGTTGTCATAGATGCTCATCGGAAATGGATTTGGCTTCTGGAATACCATTCCCACACGTTTTCTAAGCTGGCTGACATCCATGCCGCTGTAAATATTTTCACCGTCTAACCTTACATCTCCGGTAATCTTACAGCCCTCTACCAAATCATTCATTCTGTTTAATGTTTTTAAAAATGTAGACTTTCCACAACCGGATGGTCCGATAAATGCAGTTATCTCTTTTGCATTGATATCAAGATTCACATCTTTTAATGCGTGGAAGTCTCCGTAATATAAGTCAAGTCCTTTGACAGAAAATTTTGCCTGCTCACTCATTTTACTTCTCCATCTCCTTTCGTGAATTTCCTGGCTATCAAAGTTGATACACCATTTATCAGTAATACAATGACCAGAAGAACTACGCCGGTTGCATAAGCCTCATTGGTATGTAAGCCCTCTCTGGAAAGAGAATACATATGAACAGCCAAGGTTCGTCCGGATGCCATCAGGTTTGGGGCAAAGTCTGCTACCGTTCCTGCGGTATAAATCAGTGCTGCGGTCTCTCCTACAATTCGTCCTACTGCCAGGATGATTCCGGATAATATTCCCGGCATTGCGGATGGAAGAACAATACGGAATACGGTACGAAGTCTTCCGGCTCCTAATCCAAAGCTTCCTTCCCGGTAGGTATCCGGCACACAAAGCAATGCTTCTTCTGTGGTTCGCATGATAACCGGCAATACCATAATGGCAAGAGTTGCCGCACCGGCTAACATGGAATAGCCCCAGTGCAGGTAGGTTACAAAAAATAACATACCAAACAGACCATATATAATAGAAGGAATACCAGTTAAGGTCTCTGCCGTAATTCTGACTACTTTAACCAGTTTGCTTCCCTTCGGCGCATATTCCACCAGATAAACTGCGGCTCCGATTCCAAGGGGTACTGCAAAAAGCAGGGAAACCAGTGTCATTTCCAATGTATTTATCATTGCCGGAAGCATGGATACATTATCCGAATTATATTCCAGTGCGAAAAGACTTGGTTTTAAATATAGCACACCGTGAATCAATATGTACGCCACCAGATAAAGCAATACTGCTACTGTTATAATTGCCGCTGCTACTACCAGCAGTAATAAAAGGAAGGAACCCGGATGCTTTTTATAAGAATTCATTTTATCTTTGAATTTTGTCATTATTCTTTATCCGCCTTTCCTTTTACAATTGAAAATACCAGATTGATAATAAGGATAAATACAAACAGTACAACGCCGGTTGCAATCAATGCCTCACGGTGCAGATCCGTTGCATAACCCATTTCAATTACGATATTTGTTGTCAGGGTACGTACACCCTTAAATATACTGTTCGGAATACGTGCCTGATTACCTACTACCATCATAACCGCCATGGTCTCACCAATGGCACGGCCGATTCCTAAGATAACCGCTGCCATGATTCCAGATTTTGCTGCCGGAACCACAGTCTTAAAGACACTTCGCTCATGGGTTGCGCCAAGTGCCAGTGCTCCTTCGTAATAATGCTCCGGTACTGCACGGATGGCAGCTTCCGATACACTGATTATGGTTGGAAGTATCATGATTCCAAGAAGAATCGATGCTGTAAATATACTGTTTCCGTTTCCTTTAAAATGTTCTCTTACAAATGGTACTATGACTACCAGACCAAAGAATCCATATACGATGGACGGGATTCCTGCTAACAGGTCTACCATCGGCTTTAAGAAGCTATGAAGCTTCTTCGGGCAAAATCTTGCCATAAAGATTGCCATTAAAATCCCAATTGGTACTCCCACCACAATTGCTCCGGCGGTTACATAGATACTGCCTAAAATCATCGGGAAGATTCCATAGAGGTTATTTCCCGGTTTCCATTTTGTACCTAGCAGAAAATCCGGCAATCCGATTTCTTTGATTGCCGGTATTCCATTTGCAAAAAGGAAAACACAGATTAAGGCAACAGCCAGTATGGAGAAACTGGCTGTGAGTAAGAATACTATTTTCATTGCTTTTTCTTTGAAATTATTCATACTGTTCTTACCTTATCCTACTTGCAGATTTATTTTGCAACTTCATCCCAGGTTGTTACTGCACCTGTGAAGATATCCTTTACATTATCTGAACTCATCTCATCCATTGGGTTGCTGTTGTTTACTACTACTGCGATACCATCCATTGCGATTACCTGTGCGGTAAGTCCGCCTTCTGTTTCGCTGTCTTTTAATTCTCTGGAAGCCATTCCGATATCGCAGGTTCCTTCCATTGCTGCTGTCATACCTGTTGTAGAATCAGATTCCTGAAGTTCGATTTCTGCATCTTTGTTGATTGCTTTGTATGCTTCAATTAATTTCTGCATTACAGGTGTTACAGAAGAAGAACCAGCTACTACGATTTTTCCGGTAGAACCATCCGATGTAAATGCTCCGTTGCTTCCCTGTGAAATATAACCATTGTCTTCGATTACTTTCTGTCCTTCATCACTCATGATGTAGTTGATGAAATCTGCTGCAAGTCCTGTTGCATCACCTTTCGTTGCGATGTTAAATGGTCTTGCGATTTTGTATGTACCGGCTTTGATATTTTCTGCTGTTGCTTCTGCTCCGTCAATCTTTAATGCCTTTACGGTATCATTTAAAGAACCAAGTGATACATAACCGATTGCATATTCATCACCAGCTACTGATGTAAGCATTACTTCTGTACTGTTTGTGATGTTTGCTTCCTCAGTTGTGTTATCAATTTTATTTCCATCTGCATCTTTCTCTTCGATGCCGAACAGCTCGATAAATGCTCCTCTTGTTCCGGAACCATCTTCTCTGGACTGTACGTTAATCATTTCACTGTTATCAAAATCTGATGTATCTGCTGCATCACTGCTGCTGTCTGCCTCTGTTGTTGTGCCTGTCTTCTGACTGTCATCTGATGCGGTTTCTTTGCTTCCACATCCTGTTAATGCGCTGATTGCTAATGCTCCTACCAGCATTACGGATAATAATTTCTTTTTCATTTTCTTTCCTCCAAAATGATTTATTTTTTCTTTTCTCGTCTTCGTGACAATTGTTATCATAACGGGGGAACGTAAAATACAAAGCTATGGTTTTGTAAATTGTATGTAAAAAAGCAGGTATATCAAAACTATGATATGCCTGCTTTCAATATTTTAATGTAGTTCTTCTTTATTTATCATACATTTCTAAAATTTCCAGTGCATTTTCTTCTTTTACGCCTAATTCTTCCTTTAATAATTCCACTATCTCATCTTTGGATTTTTCAAATCGGCGACCAAGACGTATGATTTCCTCTGCTTTTCCTTCTGCTTCGCCCTGTTTCCGAATCCGCTCTTCTCTCTCAAAACTCTTCATATATGCAAGACCTACCTCTCCATCCCGCTTAACTGCTGTCACCATCTGATGTAACTTTTTCAGACTCTCGGTGGAAGCATTCTCTATGGATGAATGCTCCATGTAATGCAGTAGCTGTTTTAATTCCTCCGGTGGATTTCCTTCCCTTCCTCTTGTATACAGGAATATCGTCTGTGCGCCATCCTCATACTCTAATTCCGGCACCTCAATACAGCGATTCTTGATAGTATACACCATACGATTCAGTCCAAAAGGGTCATAGGTTATTATCAAAAATTAACCAAATCTCAAGAAAGCCCATAAATAAAGGAAAATCAAGGGTTTACACAGGTAAAGACGGTGATTTTACTACCAATTTACTACTTTTCAAGAGCCTTGCTATTATGAACATGTAAAGAGATATTCGATACTATGCGTATCGGGTATCTCTTATTTTTTTCATATGCAAGTGGCAAATTATAGCCCAATTTTAGCCCATTTTTCGCCCACTTACAACCCACAACGCGTATTTATATGTAATTATCATTTGTGGCAAAATGTGGGCGGTTTTTGGGCTGTTATTTGTACCAAAAATGGGCAAAAAATGCCCAGCCGATTAGACACGAAAAAGAGATAGCTTTTTACGGCTATCTCTTTACGAAAGGAATATATGTCATGTTTTTTAATTTACGATTTACGAATTATCAGAGTTAAAACATCAAGTCCATATCACCATTATTATTGTCGATAATGAATGGCGAATTATCATAAGCTGATGTATTTGTCGGGAACTGACCCTGTTCTCTCTGGATTCTCTGTTTCTGGTGTTCACGCATAAGCTCTAAAGCCCAAGGGCTCATTGAATCTTTACGCTGTTTCATAAACATCTTATATAAACGTTCTACGAAACCACGGAAGTCTTTATTTCTCTTTGCTCCCTCTTTATCGAGAAACTCTAAGAACTTTGCATTCAGATGTTTTTCATCATCTAAAATCTGTCCGCACACTGCGGCTGTAGCAGATGCCTGTTCCATCATGTTCTCAGCATCTTTTTTCATCTTATTTACGTTCTCTTTTTCTTCGAGTAAAGCATTTAACTGTTCCTGCACGTTCTGCCTGTCAGTAGCAAGAATGGACTGCTGTAATTCCAGCTTTTCACGTTCTGCATCCAGTTTTTCCTGCGTTTCCTTTGCTTTGCTCTGTACATCACGCATTGTAGCTTCTAACTTATCCAGTTCTGATTTCCTAATATTCATTTGTATCTCTCCTATCTTTAATTCTAATTGCCTATTTTCAAGTTCCTTTAACTGGTCGGGCGTTAATCCCTGCTGATGCCAGTTACCGTCTTTATCCGTGTACCCTGCAAGATGTTCCTCAATCGGCTTGTTTTCCATGTCAATGTCATATCCTTTTGATACTAATGCTTTACGCAAGCGGCGGTGCATTCCTGCAAGCGATTTCGGATTTCTGAAATAATGGGTTTGTGAGATTGCACATTTTACAGTTCCATTATCTGTCTGCTTTTCCACACAGGGAATAAACGCAATGTGAAGATGTTCGTTTGTCTCATCCCTGTGTAAAGAGAATCCGACAATATTATCTTTTCCGAACATTGCTTCGGTTTCTGAAATAACATCCCACATCCATGTTTTTGGATGTTTGCTGATATTTTCCTCGTCAAGCTGGACAACCAATGGGCGAACAATAACCGTGTCATTCTGACCTTTACAGGCGATTCTTGCACCGTGTTCACGCGCATAATCAATTCTGCGGTTAATTGCATCGAGCATATCTTGCGGCTTATCCGTACCGCGCCAGTTACCGCCAGTATCTTTAAAGTAAGATTCATTGAGCAACGTTAATTCGCTTCTTATGTTTGGATTGCTATGACTTACCTCACAATTATTAAGGCGGTCAGTTTCGCGGTCGATATGCCGCAAATATCCAGCGACACCACCATGTCCAGATTTCTTAGTTTTTGTACTTGTAAATCATCCAGAACGATGAATTTTGATGCTTGCATCAAAGCTAAGTCTTGCCATACCTTTTTCCTCTCTTTCATAGATTTAAAAATACAAAAAAGAGCAACAAACGTATGAAATAATACACATAGTCTATGTGCAATTCCATACATCTGTTGCTCGTCTACTCTTTATGGTTTAGCGTTTGCGGCTTCTGGTGGTAGGACACCGCTTGTCCCCATTCCCCTTAATCAATACTCACTCAAGCGAGGGTACTCAGCGCACTTGAGGTCATAGCTGAATGTATTTACAGATGTTCGTCTGTTATCAAGTTTTCATATCTTTATGATATTATTATACCAGATTGTTAAATTTTTGTCAATGTCACCAGCGCAAATATTTCCTGTATTTTCCTGTAAATATGTTAATTTTCTGGCTTTCCCGATAGTTCTATTTCTCCTTTTAGGTTGTGAAAATGGCATCACCGCGAACGTGCCGAAACTTTCCACTTCGCTGTAGCAAAATACAGCGAACACTAAAGTTTTTCGCCATATTTTGCCAAAGGGTGGTTAACACCCCTCTGGACTTCCTGTTTTTGCCACCGCCAGTGTTAAGGCTATCTATTTTATCTTTACGGCTCAATTTACAGAAGAGACAGCTGACGCTGTTCGGGAGCATTCGCAAAAAAGGAGATTTACGGCTATGATGAAAAATTGTGTTTTCAGAGCGTATGTGACAAATTTAGGACTTTACAATGATGGCTATCTGGTTGGCGAATGGGTCAGCTTTCCGCTTGAGCGCGAGGGTATGACATTTGATGAATCAATCAATGACATGCTGAAAAGAATTAAGGTTGACGGCAAGGTTTACGAGGAATACTTCATCACGGATTATGAAAGCAACGTTGCTGGATTAACAGAATCGTTCGGTGAATATGAGAATCTGAGGATGCTGAACCGTCTCGCTGAGATGATTGTCGAATCAGATATCAGCTTTCAACAGTTGGAATCCATGATAGAATATGGGGAATCAACAGGAAGTGTTGAGGAATTGATGAACCTTGTTTACAGTGCAGACTGCTTCTATTTCATGCCAGATGTTGCAAACGATTATGATTTAGGCTATGAGTATGCGGAAGAAAGCGGAATGTTTACAGAAGCATTTGAAACGCTTGGAGTGTTGCGTAATTATATCGACTATGAGAGCTATGGTCGAGACATCCGTCTGGAAGAGGGCGGCATCCACACTGATAATGGATATATCTCATTAACAGACAGCCTCAAAGAGTACATTGAAGAGATTCCAGCGTGATAGGCAGATATGGTTTACAGGCAAGGTGAAACGGATATGTTGCATCGTTCGTTTTGCCCTGTCCGTTTGTCTGGTTTTTTTGGCAGAAAGATAATTATATTTTTACAGATATATGTTCTTGTCTGTTTGTCTGTTTTTTTTTTACGCATTTGTTTTTTTATTTTTTAACATATATGTAATAATCTATCTAGTTCATATAATATTTACGTGCGATAGATAGGGAAAGTATATATATGATAAAAAAGTAATATAGATTCTTTAAAAAAAACCAGACAACCAGACAGTGTTATATGATATAATCAATCAAGACAACATATCCGATGTAAATAAAAAAGAGTTTACCCAAAAAAGTCAGACAATCAGACAGAGGATAACCACATCCATGCAATTATCCCCTGTAAACGATTTCCTTTATTTGACGTTCTTCTCTTTGCGAAAGTGTTCCGCGAGGTCTGTGAGAATCCGCACTTGTTCCGTGTCAAGCCCTGTTATGTCAAGGCTCACGTTCTTATCAAGTCCGAGTAAATAATCTATGGATACGTGGAATATCTGGGATAGCTCAACAAGATATGTTGTTGATGGAGTAGAGATACCCATTTCCCATGCGTTAATGCTGCTTCTGGTTATTCCCAGTTTCTTTGATAACTCACTCTGGGATAACTGTTTGTTCTCTCTTAACATTTTAATGCGTTCTGCTATCATACTGACTACGTCCTTTCGTTTTGATTGTATGATAACCAGAATGAAACTGCATTATCCTGTTGGCTATACGATTATCATTATGATAATTGCAAATTGACACGTTAAGAATATGCGAGTAAAATAAAGAATAATTGCTTAATTGTAATACAAAATGGAAAGGAATGAGTACATATGAAAAAGAAAATATTGGTACTGATGCTTGCTTCTATGCTGGCGGCAAGCTGTGTTGCATGTGGAAGTAAATCTTCGGACAAGAAAGACGAATTATCATCCGCTGCTACTGAAATGCTTAGTGAAACTGAAACCGAGACAGAACAGATTGAGGAACAGGACATTACAGCAGATGCATTAACACCACTTGCTGACGCAGGTGTCATCACTGGTGTGCAAGATACCACTGTAGAAGAAGGCACTGACGTGAATCTTAACGACTTTGTCTATGCCGACAAGAACATCGTAAAAAGTGTCGATATCGATGACAGTGCAGTTGATTACAGCAAAGCTGGCACTTACGAAGTTATCTACACTATCACCTTTGACGGTGAAAAGCTTCGTGACTATGTCAAAGACAACAACATCAACGTAAACTTTGACACAAACGACAAGACTATCGTCGTAAAGACTAAAGTAACTATCACTGTAGCCACAGAAGAAGACACTGAAAAAGCTATAGCAAGTGGCGATACCAACGTTGTTACACCAGAGACTAAAGAGTCTGTTGCTGAAAACAACAAGGCTAAAGCCAATGACAACGCTGTAGCAAGCAAGCCTGCTGAAAAGACTGCTGAAAAGCCTGCTAAGAAACCTGCTGACAATACTGGCAACAGCAATGCTGGTAAGCATGAAAACAGTGGCAACAGCAGTAACAATGGTAACCATAACGGAAATAGTAATGGTAACAATGGTAACCACAATGGCAACAACGGTAGCAATAACGGCAACCATAACGACAATACTGAAAAGCCACACGTACACAAGTATAACAGTGGTATCGTAACAAAAGAATCTACTTGTACAGATACTGGTGTCAAGACATATACTTGCGTAGATGGTGACTATTCATATGACGAAAAAATTCCAGCACTTGGACATAACCCTGTTCAGCGTACTGAAACAGTTACTACCAAAGAAGCTTGGGATGAACCTGTGTTAGAACCACGTTACATCTGCTGTGGATGCGGTGAACAATTCACGAATACTACCGACGTTTGTCGTCACATCCTTGCTGTTCCAAATGACAAATGTGGTAGCTACTATTCAGATGCTGTGCAAGTCAACACAATTCACCACCCAGCAGAAACTGAGACACGTACTTATAATGTCTGCAGTCGTTGCGGTGAACGCTTACCATAAAGCGTAGCTTAGATAAGCTACATAATAAGCCCACCCCTTAATCGGGGCGGGCTTTTCTTTTTACAGTTACCTAACCAGAAAAGAGTGCCTATACAAAGAAAAAAAAATTATAAAAACGTGAAAGAGAAAAAGCGGCTCTGCGAGCCGCCGGGTGACACTACGATGACAAAATGAACAAAACAATAGCTCAGTTACATTACCATCGATATATCCATATGAACGACAACTGTCTGTCCATTCCCACTGACTTGCAATACAGGCGTTTGAAGATTCGATTCTTAGTCAAGCATATCTATGATTGTTAAAAGCATATGATAAGCTTTTTTTTCGTTCCTCATAGATTGCTTCTGCAGAATACTTGAATTAATCTTGGTCATCACAATAAGAAACAGCTATCAGTCTCTTAAGAGGAAAAAGAGATTGACGGCTTGTTTCTTTTTTTTTTTTACATATCAATATACTATAAACAAATTATCTATTATCTTTCCCTAATTATATTATTCTATGATACAATAAATATGTATGAATTTTAAATTTTAAACGAATACGTGTGAAATACTTGTACAAGTATACATTTTGGGCGAGTGAGTGTGTGAATAAGTGTGAGACGTAACGTGTCACTCCGTTCAAACTTACGCTCCTACAGAAAGGGCAAAACGTCCAATAAATATTTGGAAGTATTATCACGTATAAAAATGAGAAAAGGAAGGATAATCACTATGAAGAAACCAGCGTGGCTTCTTGCAACAGCCCTAATCGTTGCAATGTCGTTTACGGCGTGTGGTCCTAAGAACACTAATACAGTGTCCAAAGATGACAACACACCTGTAGTGTTAGAATCGACAGAAAAATCTTCTGACAAGAAATCAGATGATAATGTTCAACAATCATACACTTTCTGTTTTTCATCTTTAATCTTATCTGCAATACCTTGATACTTTCCGAGAAATTCATAAAAATCTAAATTTTCAAGTTTCTTCGATATTTCGTCAAGAGCATCATTTTTTTCGTTTTCCTCATCCCTATCTTCTTCACTGAGTTCACGTGCTGAAGCGTATTTATCTTGCATATCATCATATTCACGTTTTTTTTCACAACTCAGATTCTCAGATGGATTGTCTTTATCAATTTCAAACATTCTATCTATTTCCTTTGCACATTCTTCTTTGCTCATAAAAAGAAGTTTGTCATATACTGGTATGAATGAAGTTAATATCTCAGTATCGTAAATAAGAGTGCGAATGCCATTTTTAATTTCATCTATATTAATTTTGACAACTCCAAGTTCTTCCAAAATTTTTACAAGACACTGCAAGACAATATGGTCTGTTTCTTCGTTCACTCTTTTATCCAATTCAGCCTGTGGCATTGTTGTATCAACATATCCATCTAAATCAGATTGTTCATTGCACTTATTATCCAAAACAGATTGCAGCGCATAATCATTTAAACATCGTAGCTCCTGCTGATTCTGTCTGTCCCACTCTTCAAAAGTTGGTGGATTTAAATGAGAAAGAACCTGCTTGAATGCTTTTTCAAATTCTTTATAATCTTCTTTTTTTACTTTCATCTGTTCTTCTGAATTTTCAATCGTTTCATAAAATCCTTTACGATAATAATATTTATTGGATATGTTGTTTCGCTGTTCCTGCACATCAATCATTTGAAGAATATGTCTACTCTCCTTATCTATTTTTTTCTTAATCCTTTTTGCTTTTGCATTATTGCGAACGTTTATAGCGTCTACTACCTTAAGCAAATAATCTTTCATTGTTACATAAATAAAACGTTGTTGCTGCATATCCGTTAATTCAATCCATAACGCATCCTCGCCATATATCCTGTGGAATTTTCGCCTTATCTGCTTTTTTGCAGCGGTTTTAATTCCATCGCTAGATTTTACGTGTTTATTGTCAAGCTCATAAGGCTCAAATATTTTTTCATAATCAACATTTTTTTTATTTGTCATATAATACCTCTTTTTCAAAAATGTCCAACATTAATTTCTGTTTGTCCAACACAGATTATATACTAAAAGCACTATGAAGTCAATAAATATATGGGTTTTAAGACTATAAACAGCTTTAAACGCCGTTTAATAACAAAAAATTGAATGTCCAACTTTGATGTTTTATACTTGAGTCAACAAGAAAACAGAAACAGGACAGAGCCGATATGATTCCTATCCTGTTTACTGAGGAAAGGAAGTCTCATTATGAACAGCATAAGAGCACCGACAAAAAAAAGCCATTCCAAAAATAGCAAGTAGGATTGCCAATATTTTGGAATGACTGATTTAAAAACAACAACTAAATATTAGCACACTATCTTACCCAAAACAAGATAGGTGAGAAAGGAGAAATACCAAATGGAAAAAAGCAAAATAAGATATGATGATTTAGAACTTCTCCAAGCATCTGTATATTGTGGATTAGAGCCAGCTGGCATCTTTTACGAAGAAGGAGACGGTTCATATCATTATGACAGTTCAGCTATGATTCCACCAGATACAGTAATATATGTGGAGATGTGTGAACGAGCTGAGGAAGAAGGTCTTTTTCATAATGGAACAGACCTTTATTATAACCTGTTATCTTTACGGAACATTTTCGATAATTTTCTCGGAGAGTCAAAAGTTAGAAAACTTACCGTTGAGGAAAGTAATGCTTTGTATTTACTTACAGATTTCAGAGCAGTTAACGAATATGTAGCAGCAGATATAAAGCGACGTATTATTAAAGGCGAGAAAGTATCACATACTGATATTCGGGCTTTAAACAACTACATTTCTATCAAAAAAACAAAAGGAGGTTTTGGTTATGAGTAAATCAGATACTCCTATTGATACTGGTGGTACACATCGCGGTTTTCGAACACTCGCCTATATAGAGAAAGAGCTTGCTGAGGATATTATTTCACAAACACCAGAAGATGAACTGATTGACGTACCAGAATCTCTTCCAATGGACTACTTATCAATACTCTATACGGAAATTGAAATAGCAAATAATAACAGACCAGCAGGAGCAAAGTTGAAATACCCTAAAGAAATGTCTCCACCTTCTATAGCGTCATTTATTTGTGCCAGAGGGGATGTATGCATTATCGCACCAGCAAAAATGCAGAATTCAATCTTTGATGATGACGATGATGCAGAAGCTTATAAATCCTCTGATTTTCCAATCGGTGTCTATATCCGCGATGGAACAAACAGAGGAGTTTATGAGATTTGTGTTGACATTAACGGTGCATTGGGAAAACTGATTGCAAAATATAATCCTGCCGCAACGCGTTCAGAGAAATTAGAAGTTATAGCAATTTTAAAAACGATGCTTCCTGTAAAAAATGAATGCAGCGATATTCATTTAATTCCAGTAGGCAATGGCATCTTTGACTATTCAACACAGAAGCTCCTTGAATTTTCACCAGAATTTATTTTCACAAGCAAGGCTCGTACTTTTTATAATCCATTTGCCACTAATCCCACTTTCATTTTGCCAGACGGCACAACTTGGGATATTGAAAGCGGCATTGATACATTTGCTGGAGGTAATCCAGAATTACGCGAGCTGCTTTGGGAAATTTTACAAGCCAGCGTGACTGCGAGAATACCGAGAAATAAAATGGTTTGTCTCTATTCTGAGCTTGGTAACAATGGTAAAGGAACTTTATGTGCGCTGATTCGCACTTTGATTGGTGAAAACAGAACGATTTCCATACCGATTTCAGACTTCTCAGAAAAGTTTGCCCTTGGAAAACTGCCACAGGCTGTCGCTATTGTGTGTGATGAAAATGATACTAACCATTTTAGTGATTCTAACCAGACATTAAAAAGTCTCATCACAGGAGACCCTATCCGAATTGCTGAAAAGTTCCAGCCAGAATACTTATTCAGATGGTCTGGATTGATTGTAGAATGTATCAACGCCATACTAAAGATTGCTGATAAATCCGGCAGCTTTCTCAGACGTACGCTTATCGTTCCTATGCCGAGCTGCTTTACAGGCAGGGAATACAAGCAGATAAAAACAGAATTTATTCATGACAGAGCATTGCGTGAATATGTACTGTATAAAGTCCTTAGTATGATGCCAATAAAAGACAGCTTTTCAGAACCAGATTGTGTTAAAGAAGCTCTCATTGAATTTAAAATGCAGAATAATAATGTACACGCATTTTGTGAGGAAATGTTGCCTAAGTGCGTTTGGGATTTATTGCCGTCAGATGCATTCTTATATCCTCTGTATAAAGAGTGGCTCAAGCGATACTATCCAAGTACCAAACCTCTCGGCAAAAATACCTTTATAAAAGAAGTCAAAATGTTTGTAAATGACCCTAAAAACAATTCGGAATTTGAGTGGACAAACTCAACACGAAGCAGAGATAGAATGATGGGTTATGAACCTCTTCTTAAAGAATATAATATTAGGTCTTTTGCTGACGACACTCTCATATTTGAGAATTACTCATACGGATGGCTTAGCTACGTAAAAGAAAAATATAGTGGATTAAAACGTATTGTTCCAAAAAATACTGTATTTAACTACATTGGCGAAAATCCAGATGAAGCATAATTAATGTGCATTGAGAATCTAATAACACACCGTATTAACTATGATTAATCATAATAACAGGCAGTGCGGATTTTTACCGTACAAGCCTGTTATTAAGAAAGGAAAAACTATGAAATATGATAAAAAATGAAAGTAATAATGTCAGTTTGAAAGATAAATTTCTGCTCACTTTTACAGAAGCAAGCAAATATTTTGGCATTGGCGAGGGCAAGCTCCGCAACATGGCAAATATCGAAGATAATCCCTCATGGATTCTCTATAACGGACAGAGAGCTTTAGTAAAGCGGGTGCAGTTAGAGAAGATTCTTCTTGAATCAGAAACAATTTAATATAACCAAGTTGTGAAAGAGTCTTGTCTGTGATATTCTTTATAACAGCAAGGCTCTTTTCATAATCAGAAAGGAGTTTTACACATGGCAGCAAAACGAACAGACAGTAAAGGCAGAATTTTATTAACAGGAGAAAGTCAAAGGCAGGACGGACGATACGCATACAAATACACGAATGTGCATGGAGAATCCAAGTTCATATATTCATGGAAACTTAATCCGACTGACCCGATTCCAAAGGGAAAACGTCAGTGTAAATCATTACGTGAGATGAAGAAAGAACTTTTACGTGATGAAATGGACGGCATAGATTCATCGAAAAAGAAAATGACGGTATGTGAGCTTTACGAAAAGCAGAACAGTTTAAAACCCAACGTCAGAAAAGGTACTCTGAACGGACGTAATCAGCTTATGAACCTATTGAAAGCGGATAAGTTTGGAAGTATGTGTATCGAAAATATAAAGCCATCAGATGCCAAAGAATGGGCTTTACGCATGAGTAAAAAAGATTACGCATTTCAGACTATCAATAATTATAAACGTTCTCTAAAGGCTTCGTTTTACACTGCTGTTAATGATGATTTGATTCGCAAGAATCCCTTCAACTGGAAGCTGACGGACATACTTACAGATGATACGAAACATAAAGAAGTATTGACAAAAGAGCAGACAGACAAGCTACTTGAGTTTGTAAAGAATGATGCTGTTTACAACAGATATTATAATGAGGTTGTTGTACTGCTCAATACAGGACTTCGTATCTCAGAATTGTGTGGACTTACTGTAAATGATTTAGACTTCGAGAATGGATTTATCAACGTAAACCACCAGCTTTTAAGAGATAAGGACGGTTATCATGTTGATGTGCCTAAAACAGAAAGTGGTTTACGCAAGATACCAATGCTGGCAGTTACGCGTAAAGCTTTACAGGAACAGCTACAGAAAAGCAAGGGGAAATGTGCGATTGCAGTAGACGGATATTCAGATTTTATATTTTTGAATGCTAGAAACTATCCGATGTATGCAGTTCTTTATAATAATGCTTTAAACGGATTGGTTAAAAAGCATAATAAGATGTACAAAGATTATGAATTTCCACATATAAGCCCACATGTATTACGACATACATTCTGTACAAATATGGCAAATGCAAGAATGACACCAAACAATTTACAGTACATCATGGGGCATAAGAATATCACAATGACGCTTGGATATTACACACATGCTTCTTGTGAATCTGCAATGACAGAAATGTTGAGTATAGTCGCGTGAGTTTTACTACTCAATTTACTACTTTGAAATGGTGTTTTTTAAGCCGATTTAAGCCGATTTATAAAGCCTTTTCCTTTTCGTAACACCTCGGAAGCCTTGAAACACAAGGGTTTGATACGATATAAGAAGATTTAAACCGAAAAAAGGAAAAGGCTATTATATTTTGTAATAAAAATTACGATGACATTCCGAAGGCTCCCATAGGTATCCCCTGCAGTCAGATTACCTGCATCAATCTTTGCATGGTAAAAACGGACTCTTCGGGGCAGTGATACAATCTCTTCTTTCCCGTCATTCTGGTCTGGTTCTATATCAAAGATTTCTCCGTTCTCCTCATCCAGATATACATCCAGACGAATGCCGTGGGTTTCTGTATTCTCTCCACAAAAAAATCGCTGCGGCACTACTGTAAGCTTTCCTATCTGCCGGTGCAGAATACACTCCAAAATGTATCTCGCCGACTGTTCCCCATAAATTTTGTGGCTGGTCAGGCTGT
>ENA-ORNG01000279-ORNG01000279.1-human-gut-metagenome-genome-assembly--contig:-NODE-279-length-49136-cov-13.759174_pt1 | contig 49136 bp, 96 predicted proteins | sample MGYA00242113_ERZ509018 | MGnify/ENA primary metagenome ERZ509018 (study PRJEB26280, sample SAMEA2338711) | human gut metagenome | biome: human gut; feature: human-associated habitat; material: faeces... | reverse complement strand
TTTTCGGCCGAGACACACGCGGTTGAGACGGTGGCACATGCGCGTGCGGCGGCAAAATACACGCCGGATGCGACGTTTCTTCTGGACATCGGTGGTCAGGATATGAAGGCAATCTGGCTGGACAATGGCGTTATCACAAATATTGTCGTGAATGAAGCCTGCTCATCCGGCTGTGGGTCGTTTTTGGAAAATTTTGCATCCTCCCTGCATATTCCGGCGCGGGAGATTGCTGAAAAGGCATTTTCTTCGCAGCATCCGGCTGCGCTCGGAAGCCGCTGTACCGTCTTTATGACGAGCAGTATCGTGACGGAGCAGAGAAATGGAAAGCTGCCGGAGGACATCATGGCACCCACGGCATCCACATTTTCCACCGTCCCGGCACGGCGCACCACCTCGTCCGCCAGTGCCACCGCCTCCTCCCGGCTGATGCCCTCCGGCATGGTAACGGTGAGGCTGACGTTATTCATATCGATCTGGGGCATGAACACGAAGCCCCGGCTGACGGCACCCCACGCAGAGCCAGCCAGCAGCACCACCGCCAGCAGCAGTACCACGGCCTTATGGCCCAGCGACCAGCCCACCGCCCTGCGGTAGGCGGGATAGACCCGCTCCAGCAGGCCGGCCTTCACGGCCTTTTCCTTTTTCAGCATCCCGGAGGCCATGGCCGGCACCAGTATCAGGGCCACGATGAGGCTGGCCAGGAGAGAATACGTCATGGTCAAGGCCAGATCGGTGAACAGCTGCTTGGTGATGCCCTCCACGAACACAATGGGCAGGAACACGCACACCGTGGTCAGGGTGGAGGCGGTGATGGCCCCCACCACCTGCGCCGCACCGGACACCGCCGCCTGAATGACGGTGGCTCCCTTGGAGCGCAGCCGGTAGATATTCTCGATGACCACCACGGAGTTATCCACCAGCATACCCACTGCCACCGCCAGACCCGACAGGGAGATCATATTGATGGTGACGCCGGAGAAGTACATCAGCACCACGGCGAAGATCACACTGACGGGGATGGAGCAGAGGGTAATGAGGGTGGGCCGCAGGTCCTTCAGGAACAGGTACAGGATCAGCACCGCGAACAGAGCGCCCCAGCCCAAGGAGGACAGGATGGAGTTGATGATGATATAGATGTAGTCCCCCTGATCCATCAGCGGCACGAAGTGCAGGCCGTCGTACTCTTTCTCCAGCGTGTCGCAGCGGGCCTGAATGTTGTCGGACACCTCCGCCGTGGCGTAGGCGGACTGCTTGTTGAAGGAGACGATGACGCCGTTGTCGCCGTTGAGCTTGGCGTAGATCGCATCGGAGTTATCCGTCACCACGATCTCCGCCACGTCGGAGAGCTTCACCGGCTCCACGCCCTCCAAGCCCAGATCAAAGAGTACCATGTCCGACAGCTCCTGACGGGAGGAGATGCTGTCGCCCACGGAAACCATATAGTTCACGCCGTCCTCCTGCAGATATCCGGCGGGCATGGAGAAGTTCTGCGCCGTCAGCAGGGCGGTGATGGTCTGGATGTTCAGAGCCCCGGAGAGGTCCGCCTGCTCCAGCGCCGAGGCACGGGAGGACTCCAGCGTCCGGAGACCCTGCTCCAGCTGGGTCAGGGCGCTGTCCAGCTGCACATTGGCGGAGAGCAGCTGGGTGACGCCATCGGCCATGGTGATGACTCCCGCTGTTACCTCATCGGCAATGGAGGCCACCTCGGAATCATCCTCCAGCCGGCGGATCTGCTCTTTTAGCTGCTCCAGCGTCTCCTGCCACCGCTTGGCGTCCTCCGCCGCCTGCTCCCACGAGGTGTTCAGTGCGGCGATTCGCAGCTCCAGCTCCGCAAGGTCCGCCTGCAGCTGGATGTACTCCGGGTCGTTTTCGATGGCGGCCAGCTGCTCCGCCTTCTCCTCCTCCGTCAGGGAATCGTCCTGCCGGATGGCCTCCATCCGGGCCTGATAGACGGCGTTTTTGGCATCCAGCTGCACCTTCAGCGCCTGAATCTCCGCCAGCACCGGCCTTGCCCCCTCCATCACACAGGTGACGCAGGTCCCGGGGGCGTCCTCCGGCCGACCGGACAGCAGCATCTCCGACGGGTTCTCCACCTCCACGAGGCCGCTGTCCCGCATCTCGAAGACGCCGATCTCATTGGTGGCGCCGAAGCGGTTCTTGGCCGCCCGCAGGATGCGGTAGGCGGTGTGCTGGTCTCCCTCAAAGTACAGCACGCAGTCCACCATGTGCTCCAGAACCTTGGGGCCGGCGATGGACCCCTCCTTGTTCACATGGCCGATGACGAACACCGTGATCCCCTGCCCCTTGGCCAGCTGCATCAGGGCCATGGTGCAGTCCTTCACCTGGCTGACGCTGCCCGCCGGCGACTCCAGCGCGTCGTTGTACAGGGTCTGGATGGAGTCCACGATCAGCACGTCCGGCGTCTCTGCCGCCACGGACTCCAGCACATCCCCCAGACTGGTCTCGGAGATCACGAACAGCCGTTCGCTCTGGACGGCCAGCCGCCGGGCCCGAAGCTTCAGCTGGTGCTCCGACTCCTCACCGGATACATACAGCACCTTGTTCTCCCGGCAGAGGCTCTCGCAGATCTGGAGCATCAGCGTGGACTTGCCGATGCCCGGCGCGCCGCCCACCAGCACCAGCGAGCCCTTGACGGCGCCGCCGCCCAGGACCCGGTCCAGCTCCCTCATGCCGGTGGAGAAGCGGATCTCCTCATCCGCCTCCAGCTCCGTCACCGGCCGGGCCCGGCGGAGGGTCCCCCCTGCCGCCGGGCGGGAAGCCCCCTTCCCTGCCGTCTTGGCGGCCTGTGGCTGCTCCACGATGGTATTCCACGCCCCGCAGGCCGGGCACTTCCCCGCCCACTTGGGCGTCTCATTGCCGCACTCCGTGCAGTAGAACATGGTCTTTGCCTTCATTGCAACCTCCATAGTGAGTTAGGAATTAGGAATTGATGTGTTCCGCCGCAGGCGGAACGATTTCAATTGTCCGGCTCTGCCGGACACCAAAATTCCTCATTCCTCATTTCTAATTCCTAATTGTCAATACACCTGCTGCGATGGTGGCCGCCAGCTTGGTCTGGTAGGCTGGGTCACGCAGCCGCTCCGTCTCCGCGGCGTTGGACAGAAAGCCGCACTCCACCAGCACGCCGGGGACCGTGATCTCCTTCATCAGGTACACGGAGGACGGCACCTGGGCCGCCTTCTTCTCGTTTCCGGCGTTGATGGTGCCGTTCAGGGCCGTTTGGACGGACTCCGCCAGCGCCTCCGCCCCCTCCTGCCGGTTCCAGAACACCTGGGCCCCGTGGGTGGAGGGTGACGACGGCAGGCTGTTCTGGTGGATGCTCACCAGCACCGCGCCGGGGATGGCGTTTACCAGATCCACCCGGTTGTGGAGGTCGGAGACCTTCTTCTCCCGGAGCGAGGCGCTGCCGGGGTCGTAGATGGCGTCCTCCCCCTCCCGGGTGACGGCGGTGGAGACCCCGGCGAAGGTCAGCAGATCCCGCACTCGCCGGGCGATGGCCAGGTTCAGGCCGCTCTCCACCGTGCCGTCACCGGCCACGGCGCCGCCGTCCTCCCCGCCGTGGCCGGCGTCCACCACCACGGTGAAGGGCGTCCCCTCCTCCGGGGCGAACGCCGCCGTGAAGGCGGCGTTCCCATGCCACAGCATGGCGGAGAGCCCGGCGACAAAACAGCACAGCAGGACCAGATACGCCACATGGCGCTTACGGATCAGAATCACCACAGGCAGCACCTCCCTGCAGGGAGCCTATGCCGATCAGCTTATCCCATATTCCCGATTATAGCGGCTCAGGCGGCGGAAATCAAGGGCAGGCTCCTCCCCGCCCGTCTCCGCATAGGATGGTATGGGCGCATGGACTCCATGCGCACCCTACCCCAGAAGGAGGCATCCATTGCAGATGGAGAAACCCAACACCAATACGCCGCCCACGCCGTCTGTGCCGGCCGGCAGCTGCCAGCCCAACCAGGGCACGCTGCCCGGCACCTGCGCACCCATGGCGTTTCCCTTTGTGGCCATGCAGGAGGAGAACCCCGTCCGCTACAGCCGGATGGAGGCCCTGCAGACCGGCACCCTGTTCCCTGGGCTGGACCTGCCCTTTAAGGCGGCCATCCAGGCCAAGACGAAGATGTCCAACACCGCCCTGGTGGAGCTGATGGCCCTGGACTTTGCCATTGACGAGCTGGGGCTTTACCTCACCACCCACGCCCAGGATCAGGAGGCCCTGCAGCTGTACTGGTCCTATATCAAGCTGGCCAAGGAGGGCCGGGAGAAATACCAGAAGATGTACGGCCCCCTGCTGCAGACGGATCTGACGCCGGAGGATGGCTACGCCTGGCTGAAAGACCCGTGGCCCTGGGAGGAAGGAGGCAATGACTGATGTTCATCTATGAGAAGAAGCTCCAGTACCCGGTGAAGATCAAGAACACCAACCCCCGCCTGGCATCCCTCATCATCTCCCAGTACGGCGGGCCAGACGCCAACAGACTACAATAAACCTCTCACCTATCCCCTTTCCATACTGATGATAGCTAAGAAAACGGCCGCAGTCAACCTCGACTGCGGCCTTGCTTCTATTTTGCTGTTGCCGGCGCCTCCCGGAACTCTGCCTTGCCTTTGAACAGTTCGTTCAGGTAGGTGGTCTTCAGCCAAGTGGCGACACGGGCTTTCTGCTCTGCGTTCAGATCCTCTGTGCTGACGAGCCGGTCTCCGACATGGACGAAGGACACCGTCTGGATCTTCCGCTTTTCGGCCACTTGCATCACCACCCATACATCTTATTTCGGGGCCGGCGAACATATAACTCCGCCGGAATTACCGTTGTGTTAATCATAGCTTATATTACGGTAATTTGCAAGTAGAAAAGCAGGGGAGAGGCGAATTTTTCGCCCCTCCTCTCATACTGCGGTATTCTCGATCCTGACGATCCCGTATCTCTCCGGCAGCTCCGGGTCTTTTTCTGCCATGGAGAGCAGTCGCAGTGATGGCCCGTTCGGGATGTTGTGGCCGGACTCCCATGCCTCGACGGTCTTCTTTGATACACCCATGAACATGGCGAATACCGCCTGTGTCATGTGAAGCCTCTTGCGGATCGCCTTGATTTCACCGGCGCTGTATTCTCGCAGGGGCTCCGCCTCGACATTCTTCATCAGGCCGGCGTCCCCCTATCGTACAGCTCGTGCGGAGCGATGTCCTGCCCGTTGCTCCACTCGATCCCAGTTCCGCCGGGGAGCATCTGGACGGTTCTGAAGTAGGCGTCATCCTTCAGCTCTCCGAACCAGGGGCCGGTGGCATAGGGGGCAACGTCGAAGATCTTCACCTCTCCGGTTTCATAAGAGAGCCGGAGCTTCAGCGGGGCAATCGCCTCCACCTTCTTCAATCTTGGCTGTAACATACTCTCCCCTCCTCACTTCAGCGGGTCGATGCGGAAGAACTGCTCGCCATTGGTCAGCAGCTTCCAGTTTGCTTCGAGGTCTTCCCGGTGAATTACCATCCAGGCTTCCAGCAGCTTCATCCGGTTCTTCGGGATTTCACCCTCCAGAACCGTTCCGTCGAGGGCTACGACCACTTCATCGCCGGAGTATTCTGCGTGGATGTGCGGGACGTTATGCTTCCCGCCTACCTCCCGGTACATGCGGACAATAATCCCAAAGAACGTGCTCAGAACAGGCATTTGCCGTCCCTCCTATCATAATCGCTTTCTTCATTCTTATCTTACCCTATTGAATAGGGTTTGTCAATGGGAAAGTTCTTCTCCGGCGAAGAAAAGGCCGGGAGCATCGCCCCCGGCCCAGTCTATCGGTCAGTCTTCCGTTTTCAAGGTTCCGTTCCGCTTCCGAACATCATTTGCGGCGTAGATGGCGTCAACGACCCTGGCATCTCCGGCCAGGCGCTCGAGGTCATCAGATACCATTCGGATCTCGTCCCAGATGGCGTAGAAGGTGTAGGCAGCCGTATCCAGGCGCTCTTGTTCCTCCGGCGGCACCTCGAAGTCGAGGCATAGCCGCTCCATAGAGCGCATGAGAGCGTCAACTTTACCGATGTCGAAGATCGCCTTGTCGAGATTTCTGTTCATAGCCTTTCGTCCTTTCGATGTAGTTGGCACCCATCCACAGGAGTAAAAGACTTCAGAAATCTAAAGATGAATGGTGGGGAGCTTTACGGTTCCCGTGTGGGCGGCCGGGCCTGTGCCCTTGTACTTCCCGCCATTACATCTTACAACTATCGGCGAAATCTTCAAATTACGCTCACTTTTCTGCGAACTCCGCCCACGATGTTCTCCGCCTCCTGCTCCCTTCCACCGGAGCAGAGTTCGAGGATATACAAGCTGTCCCGTGGCGTAAACAGCCTCCTCGGTGTGCTGTCTTCATGCACGGACTCCAGGAACATTTCCTCGGCCTCATACCTGGAGAGCCCAGACCGGGCCCGGGCGTCAGAAATGAGCTGGACGAGCCCGCAGTCAATGGCCGGCAGGGTATCTCCACAGTTGAGCATGACGTGGAAGTCGAGCATCCGAACCTTCAGCTCGTCGTGGTATTTCCCTTCTTCGTGCAGAACGGACGCCATCCGCCGGAGGTCATCGGTATAGTCTGCAAGCATACCGGCCCGAAGGTGGCGCTCCGCCCGCCTGGACAGCTCCGAGAAGGCGGCGTCGTTCCCCTGCCTTGCCATTCAAATCACCTCATTCATCCTTCATCTCCGGCCTTGAAGTTGTAGACCGGCTTGATGATACTCACGACATCCGCCGTCGGGCCTATATTGTCCAGAATGTCCTGCATCCCCTTGTAGGCCATGGGGCACTCGTCGAGCGTGTCCTTGCCGACAGACGTGGTGTAGATACCCTCCATCTGCTTTTTGAACTCGGACACCGTGAAGGACTCTTTCGCCTGCGCCCGGCTCATAAGCCGGCCTGCTCCGTGCGGGGCGGAGCAGTTCCAGTCCTCATTCCCTCTCCCGACGCAGACGAGGCTTCCGTCCCGCATGTTGATGGGGATAAGCAGCTTCTCGCCCGCCGCTGCGGAAACGGCGCCTTTGCGGAGGATCATGGCGCTCGTGTCGATGTAGTTGTGAATGGTGGTGAACTGCTCCTCCGGGTGCAGCTTCATGGCCTTCAGGATCTCGTCCATCATGGCCTGCCGGTTGAGCTCGGCAAATTTCTGGACGATTTTCATGTCGTAGATGTAGTCGTCGAACAGGCTACCTTCGACATAGGCCAGCGCCTTCGGAACGCTGGTGTTCGTCGCCGCCTTCAGATGCTTCAGTTCCTTCTGGATCTCCCTCTGTCGGCCGGCAGCCTTCATCTCGTCGATGAACTTCTGGATAGAGGCTTCGTCCGTCTTATTCAGGGCCTTGTATCCGGCCTCCTGGTAATACTTTGCCACCTCCAGGCCGAGGTGCCGGCTCCCGGAGTGGACTACGATGTAGAGCTGTCCCTGGTCATCCTGGTCTACTTCGATGAAGTGGTTGCCGCCGCCCAGGCTCCCCACGCTCCGCCGGGCCCGGTCGAGATCCACATGCTTGGCGCATCGGAGGCTGTCGAGGTCTACACGGTCTGCGTACCGATGGGCGCTCTTTCGGATCTCAAAGCCGACCGGGATCAGCTCCCGGATGACTTTGTCCAGGCGCTGCATCTCCATGTGGTCTTCCCGGACACGCACGGTTTCCATCCCGCATCCGATGTCCACGCCGACCAGGTTCGGGACGATCTTGTCCGTGATGGTCATGGTGGTGCCGATGGTGCAGCCGGCTCCTGCATGGATGTCCGGCATCATTCGGATACGGCTTCCGGCCACGAACTCCTGGTTCAGCAGCTCAATGACCTGGGAGATGGCAGACTGGTCAACGACATCCGTGAAAATCTTGGCCGTGTTGAATTTTCCGTTCAGCTCGATCATTTTATCACCTGTCTTTCATTATATCAGTTGTCCTTGCTTTCGCAAGTGCTTCTTAAATCGAATGGCCGCCCATAGGAACGGGTTTTCGCCTCTCTTGGTGTTGTTGGATGGTCTGCCGTTCCAGACTCTTGTGCAGCCTCTGAGCGGCTTTCTCGGGGCAACTCCGGTGTGAATCTCAGCGTGGCTATTCTTGGGCTTCCAAAGCGAATTTCAAGACTTCCAATCCCAGGCCAGTTGAAATCAAGGCAATTCTTGTGGTCACTCATTCCTATCCTCGAAGTAGTCTCGGACAAATCCTCCGGCTCCAAAGTCCTTCAGCTCTTCGTAGGTGAAGATCTCCGCCAGGGCGTCAATAATGTCGGCGTCGTTATGGCAATCCTCCAGGCCGAGCCTGATATATGCGTCAATGAGCCGGCTCACCTTATCGCGCAGACAGGTGCCCGCCTTTTCTTTGCTTGCCTTCCGTCCATCCATTACCGCTCGAACATCTTCCTGGAACCCGACCCATTCCTCGCCGTAGTCGGCAGGGCCATGTTTTCCCTTTTCAAGCCATCCCGAGATGTCCCGGTCGAAACACCACAGGGTCTTGTCGCTGCAATTCTTCAGCATGGGCCGGATCACGTCCATGACGAGTCCGGGCATGTAGGTTCTCCGGCCCAGGGCGTACCGGACGGCGCAGTTAAGGACGGCTCCGCCAAAGTCATCGTCTTTCGTAATTTTCATTTCCTTCCCTCCATTTCATCTTCGAGTTCTCGGCAGTACACCAGTTTCTCCCCGCATCTACTGCACCAAGACTCTACAACTCCACCATGAGAGTACGGATACCGCACTCGGCTCCATCCGTTGCAGCGAGGACACCTCCAGTCATCGCACAGCTCTCCGCCGTCCCTCGTTTCGATGTGCCGGTATCCTTTCCCGGTTATGCCAAAGACCATCTCTTTCAGGTGCTCAATGCGGGCTCTATGTTCGGTTTCTCGTTTCTCAGCCTCCTTCCGATCATACTCCTCTTGGAGCCACTTCAGCTCTCTTGGGGAATAGTCCCTTTCTTGGTACATTCCCTCATAGATTTCTTCGTCCCCGTTCCAGGAGCAGCACGGCGGTTCGATAGGCCCATTCGGGCCTCCAGTCCATCCCCCGGGGCAGTCCTTCTTGTAAAGAGGGCATCCATCGCAATCCTCAATCTCTCTCGCTATTTTTGTCTCGCCCATAAATCCTCCTAAAACCGCTGGAATTTACCCAAATGGGGTAAGTATGGCTACGATCCGCTGTAATCGCTGGAATCGGGTGCTGTGAGCTTCGCCCCGTCGAATTTCTCCGCCAGATCCCGGAGTTCTTCCGCGGAGATGTATCCTCGCCTTCTCTGCTGCCTCCAGTATCCCATGATGGTGTCGTACCTACTTTTCAACTCCGTGTACCTGGCATAAACGGGGTTCAGCTCCGCACACAGGTCATCGAGGGCTTTTCTCTGCTCCTCGAAGTGGGCGACAAGTTCAAAACTCGGGGCCCTTCCTATGTTCTCGGAGCCGCAGGCGCAGCAGAACTTTGGTGTCTGTCCCTGGACTCTGAACTCGCTTTTGCAGTCCATACAAATCCACTTCTGCTGTCTACCCCTTGCCATTTACACCGCCTCCCTTCTAACGCTTTTTGGCATTTTCTTCGAGCCACCGGCATCTGAGGCACCGGCTCGATACCGTTCCCCTTCTGGTCATTCGCCCGAGGCAAATTCCTGGTCGGTACGCTTCGTAGCAGTCAGGTTTCTTCCGCCCCTTCTTCCCTTTCATGCTCCGCCTCTTTCAACTTTGCGAACTCCCTGTGTACCCACGGGGTATTCAGGAGTTCTTCGAGCTCAAACGCCCGTCCGCATCTGGGGCAAGTCGGCTCCAGGTTCACCCGGTCATTCTTCACATACTGCTTCTCCAGTTTTTTGATGACCACCCGCCTGGGCTGGTAGCTCATAATCTGCCGGCGCTGCTCCAGCATCTCCTGCGTGTAATCGTCCCACCGCTTCGTGTCCTTGGCGATCCGCATGAGGGCTTCCAGCGGGTCTACGATGGCCCCGCAGTCGAGGCAGTAGACCATCTTATTCTGGTAGTCGATTTCGTAGTGCGGAGAATAACACTGACACATCTTCCGCTTCCCGTACTCGATCCTGACAGCATCGAAACGGACGATTTTCTCGGGCAGATCACTCATTTCTGGCCTCCGTATTCCCGCAGCTCCCGCCCGCAGTTCGGGCAGAACTTCGGTTCGTAGATGCCGACAGTCATCCAGGCTTCTTCATTCCGGTTCGGATGGACTCTCCTCCGCTGCTCGAATAAGATCCGCATGGGCCTTCCCCATCCGGCTCCGACCATCACCCGGAAGCCACCTTCGCTGTCGCCGACAGTTCTGTAATGCAGATCGTTCCTGTCGGTAAGTTCTCCGTTGGCCCTTGCGTTATCGCACAAAGGACACGGCGCCTTGTCTCCGATGCCGTCCTTGACCTGTCCCGGCTCCAGCTCGGTGTCTTCGTAGGCGGCAAGCCTCTCTACTGCGCGTTTGAGGCTGCATGTATCACAGTCTTCTTTGCAACCAGTGCAAATGCTCCTGTTTGCCGCTTCCACAAGGACGGCTCTTTTCACACCGAAGGCGTCAATCTGGTATTCCGTCATTCGCTCCATGTTCTTCGCCGCTCCTTTCATTGAATGTTCCACGAATTTCTGAAGTGATCGCAGGCTTCGCAGTCATCCGAGTCTATATACCCGGGGTGTTCTTTCAAGGATGGACAAATGCAGGGCTCCAAGTCCGAATTTCCGTTTTCACAAAACTGCTTTCGCAGAAATCCTTCTTCGTCTATGTATCCGCAAAGATCTTCATACGCCTTCCGCACTCGCTCAAGTTCTTCCTTGACGGCACCGTTTTCTTTCCGAAGCTCTTCGTTTTCTTGCAGGGCATCAAGCGCCATCCTGAAAGCCTGCTGAAGCTCGCTCCCCTCTCCGTTCTCCTTCACCCACTCAAACGGCATCATCATTCCGCACTGCATCAGGTGTAGTGAGAGCCTTATGGCCGCATCCTCCGGTTTCATCGTCTGTCAACCTCCAAGCGAGAAGATAACGCCGGCAAAATCATCGGCGCTAAGTACGATCTCTCCCCTGTCATACGCCTCGCGCGCCTTCAGTTCTGCGTCAGCCCAGCTTTCTCCGTTTACGGAAACGGTCTTCGTCAGGTGCTCCGTGATCTGAACCTTGTACTCCCGAACCTCCGGCGGGACGGCCACCGCTGCTTTCTCCATCATCCGCTCCAGGAGCATTTCATCCTTTTTGAGCTCCAGGATGTAATTCTGCTTCGGCGTTTGCTTGCTCTCCTCTTCCAGCAAAATCTCACCGTTCAACTCCTGGCAAAGTTCAATAACATCCCGGATGGTATATGCGTCGTCGTTGTCGTCCTTTTCTCCATCCTGATTGTCATGGAGCCAGAGCCGGCGATTCTTCCCCATCTTCAGGCAATAGTCGTGCCCTTCCAGATAGCCGAGCAGAATTTCCGCTTCGGTATCGTTTAGTGCTACGCCCTGATTGCCAGCGGCCGCCATGAGCTCCAGCGTATTAGTCACATTTTTCATTTCTCGTCGCCTCCAGACACTTCTCGCATTTCTGATACTCCCCGGGGAGCCATTCATCAAACAGGGTGCATTTCGGAACCCGCCGCTCCACCGGAGCCTTCTTTCCGTGGGTTCGATCTCGGTGGGTGTGGTATTTGCAGACATCCTTCCCCCAGAAATCTCCGGGATAAAGACACTCCCCCTCCACTCCTTTCTCGCACGGAACCTCGTGTTCAACCGTAATTTTCATATCTTCCCCCTCAAGCCAGATCTGCCGACATAAACTGGTCGAAGCTGTTGAAGTCGCTCCAGTACGCCGTGTCCTCCTCGCCGGCGGACACTTCCTTCCAAATGCCGGCCAGGGCGGCGTCATATTCTGCGGTGTCTACATCCAGTCCCCGGTGGAAGCAGTATGCAGTCCAAAGGCTGCGGAGCTGCTGGCAGGCCAGTTCGTTGTCAAAGCAACTCTCAACGGCGAAGCCCACGATGTAGTCAAGCTCCTGCTCAAGGAAGCCTTTTTCCTCGGCCGCCCCTTCGCAGTCCAGGTATTCCTCGTAGCAGGGCCAGATCTCGGAGCCGAAGCCGTAGCCGAACTCCCATTCATCAAAGATGTCTTGCAGGGTTTCGTCCGGGTCGCTCTCCTCCCGGAGCTCTTCGAGCTCGTCAATGAGTTCTTTCAGGGTGTGCCCGTGCTCAAGCATCCATTTCAGCTTGAACTGCTCATATTTCTTCTCCATTTTGTCCTCCTATTTCTTCCTCGCCGCTCACACGGCCCACAAATATGCCGGAGTACACCACATCTCCTACCATGTAGTGCATGCACTCCAGCCCCTTCGGAACCTCGTCCGGCTTCAGCGTCGTGCGCCGTAGCACCATCGGATGCTCTCCGATCATCACCGCGTATTCTCCGTCGGGCACGAGCTTCCGCATCCAGTCGTCGATGGGCTCGGTCTTCTTCCCCTCCTCCTCATACTTCCAGATGCAGGTGGCGAGGATTTCCTGGCCCAGGTTCATATCGAACAGAGACAACTGCTCCATTTTCGCCCCTCCTTCAGTTGTCGATGAACTCGTTCAGGTAGAACTGGACGGTGTTCCCCTCCACCTTGTAGGTACAGCACCGCCACCGGCCCTGAAACAGGAACCATACGGTGCCGTCGAACGTGTTGAGGAAATCGTAATGGTACTCCCGCAGAAAACTTCGCAGCAGGTCATTTGCGGATCTCCGACCATCGCTCCACTCCGCCTTGAAAAACGGAATCCGGCCAATCACGGGCCCCTTCGGCTTCCTCTCTGCGAAGTCCTTGCACAGCTGGTCGAAGTTCATTCCTGCTCCCTCCCCTCCAGCGCCTTCTGGATGATGACATCCATGTTCTTCTCGACCAGATACATCATGTCCTGCTTCCGCTGGGACAGGATCTCCGCCAGCGTCGAATACACTGCGGCCCTGCTGACCACCTTACAGTTGCAGTGGACGGCCAGGATCAGGTCATCGAAAGTGACTCCGTCAAGGATGTTGTCGCTGGTCACCATGTCTTCTCCGAGTCTCCATTTCGGCTCCATATCATCACTCCCTCGTTTCGAGATTTCCGAAAGCGACCATTCAGGCTTATATTTCGGTAATTTATCCGCAACTTTACGATACAACACCGGGCGCCTAAGTCAATATGAATTACGGATTTTCCGAATATTTTTTCTGAATAAACGATTTCGTATATTCAGAACTGGAAGCCACAGATGTCGAGAACGGCCACCATATCTACACGACGGATCTCATAGCAGGCCCAGGTCTTCCCGGAGATTTTGTGCCGCCCCTCCTGCCTCGTGATAAGCACCTTCTGACCGAGCAGGCTCCTACTCCCGATCTTCTGGGGCTTCTCGTATGCCGCTTCGCCGTAGAGCCAGTTGTCCCGATACCCCCGGAACCCGGACGCCTCACGGTCGGCGTCGATCCACTCGATCCATTCATCATGCGTTTTCAGGTTCTCGGCCGCCAGCACCTCCTCGCTGATGGCCCGGATGGCGTCCCAGCTGAACGGGGCCTCCTTTTTTGCCACCGTCCAGTCGTAGCCCGGCTCCTTGCAGATGGACTCCGTGAAAAGCAGATTTCCGGCCTTATCTGTGATATGGAGTTCAAGCCCCTCCCGCATAGGGCAACTGGCTTCATATCCGCCGCTCCACTTGTCGGAGGTGAACCAGCGGACGTGATCCTCGTCACACTCCTGCCGGATATACACCCTTCCCGTTTCTCGGCAGCGGTACAGATCTTCGCAGTTGCCCCGCTGGTCGGCCATAAAAACCATAGTCCTGACGTTTTCCACACCTGTACCCCCCTCAGTTGTTTTCGTCGAACCAGTCCTCCTGGTGCTTGCAGGCTTTCTTGAAGCCCCTTGCGAGCCGGGGGTCTTTTTCGATGGCCTTACGGCTTACCCCGAGAGCTACGAGAGCGTCGGACGGGTTCCTGGTGTAGCCGTATTCGTGATTTGCGAGTTCGTAGTCGAACATGTCATAGATGAAGCCGTCCCCCGTCTTATCGGCGGCGACGGCGTCCTCGAACTCCTTTCTGTGGCGCAGCGTCATCTCCCGGTAAGCGGGAACATCGCTCTTCCGCATGATGTCGCCAGCCCCATAGATGGTGCAGACCTTGTCCGTGTCTTTGGCCTTGAGGCCGAGCTTTTCCATGGCCTCCGCAAACTGCTCTTTCCCGAAGGCGAACACCATAGGGAAGGCGTTTACCTCCTCCTGGTGCTTCTTCTTCATCTCTGCATAAGCGTTCATGTAATTCCCCTTTCTCCGCCCCAGGCGGTCTTCTGTTTACTCCTCGATTTCAATGGGCTCGGCGTACCCGGCCAAAATCGTTTTCTTTCTCTGGCCGATCTTCAGGCCCTGGACGTACCTCTCCAGCTCCGCAGTACCTCCGAGCCGGATGGCGCCCAGGAAGCACCAGTCCATCCACTCCTGCTGCTCCGGGCCGTATCCGACCCCGGCCTCCGCACATCTCTCAGCCACGCTTTTATGCGCCCTCTCAATGGCTGCCTTTTCGCCACCGGAGAGCTCGATGCGCTCTGTCGTTGCTCCGTTTTTGTCAACGCTGCGGATAATCTTCATTCTCTTCTTCCTCCAGAAATCTGGGCCTCCCATCCATCCCCTGCTGACTGCACTCCCCATTTTTACAGCACAGGTCGCAGTCGTAGGTTTTCTTCTCGCAGTTGTCGGGCCCTTCATCTTCCACCGGGATCTCGCCATCAAACCCGTTCTTCTGGACGAAAACGGGCTCTGCGCTTTCGTCATCGTATACCAGGGTTCGGAGCCCCTTCATATCCTCATATTCGATGCTGCACAGCAGTTGCTCCCGGCCGCCCCGGTCAACGAGCTTGACATCGAGGGCGTTCCAGTCATCAGGGCCGGCTTCGGCGCCCTCCTTCCCGGTTCCGGTCGTTTCCACCCGGACAAACGCCCCATTCGGAAGCGTAAAGGCAATAGCCTTTTCAACCTTTAACATTTCTCGCTTTCACCTTCCTTTTCGGTTCAAAACATTCCTGGGTCAACACGTCCGGGCGCCTTCCAGTGTCTTCAAACAGCCAGCAGCTGGGGAACGGGTTGTATCCTTTCCCTCCCGGCCCGGTCATTCTCCGGTAGTAGTGCCGGCACTTCGGGCATTTCACAGGCCGTACCCCTCAAACGGGTCGAGCCATCCGGCCTGATACCGTTCGATGTATGCGGCAAGCCCTTCGTCAGAGAGCTCGTCCAGCTTTTCCAGCCATACTTCCGCCCTGATCTGGCAGAGCCCGCACATGCTGTTGGCGATTTCGAGGCGTTTCAGATCCTTCATAAACGCCTCATACCCAGGCAGATCGGAGTATGCCGCCGCTCTTTCTGTGATGCTGTTTTCCATCGTCCCACCCCATCAAATCGAGGCGCAGAACTCGCCCAGCTTCATCCACAGGGCGAAGGTTTGTACTGTCATCCGCACCGTATCTGGGACCCCGGTGGTCAGCAGCCAGCGGTGGGACTGATTGAACAGCCGGGTGGCCGCCGTCCGTTCCTGCTCCGTAAACTCTTCCAGCCATCGGCGCCGGCGGCGGCCGGTTTCCCAGTGAGCGCCGAAGCGGGTCATGCAGACCAGCGCATAGGGAATACGGGCATTGACTTCCTCACTGGTCAGCACCAGGAAGGTCTCACATCTCGCCATCTTTACCCCTCCTCAATACTCAAAGTGTCTGAGCGTAGGCTTCACAGCGGAGATGGTACCCGAGCGCCCGGCTTCTTTCATCCATCTCCTGCCATCCCGGACGGCCGCTGCTTCGCTCTTGAAGACATCGCCGCTCCGACAACAGCAGCACGAATACGGCTTTCCGGTGGCCGGGTTCTCCAGATAGGACGGATCTCCGACATCCGGTGTAAACAGCCACTCAAAGCCTTTCTCGTTGGAGCCGACATATCCCCAGCCGAAACTCTTCATGCTACCCTCAAACATCTTCCATGCCTCCTTAATCTCCGATGCTGAAGTAGTTCGAGTAGACCGTATCGTCTTCCTCGCAGTAGTAGTAGGTGCGGTCGCCGTAGGCTTCCTGGTCGTAGTAGAGAAACACCAGCTTCTTCCCCGCCCGCTCCGCCTCATACGCAGAGTTGAGGGAGAACTGACACTCATGCTCCCCCAAAAATCGGCGAAGGGCTTCCCGGTTCGGGAGTCCGTTCTTTGGAATGGCGACGTTCATTGTCATCCCTCCTTTTCAATCAATAGGTCATACAGCTTCGCTTTGAGCCGAATTATCTCGCTCTCGGCCGCCTCGGCCCTGTCATCAGCTTCATCTCTGAAGCTGACCAGTTCGCATTCCCTGTCGATCATGCCTGCGATTTTCCTCCGGAGTTTGTCGTTCTCTTCGTTTGCCTGGATGACGGCCATCTCCTTTTCGCTGAGTTGCTTTCGCAACCCATCCATTCTCTCGGCCATCTCTTTCAGCTGCTCCTGGAGTTTGCTCACATCTTCGGCGAGTCCAGACGCTCTGTGTTCTGCGCTTTGCCATCTCTGGCGATTGCTCACTGCGAAGTCGTTCTCGATGTTCTCTCGGGCATCCTCGAAGCACCCGTCAAATGCGGTGGCGATGTAGCTGTCAGCGCCGAGCGCAGATACGATCTTCTCGATCTGCTCCAGGGCCTTTCGTTCCTGCTCTTTCGTTACCATATCATTGGCTCCTTTTCTTTTGGCCGGAGGCTTTCCAGAACTACTGCTCCGGCTACCTCCCGGCCGGTATTGATTTACCGTAACTTTACTATAACTTACCGGCCTATAATGTCAATATGTTTTCGTTGATTTTCTAAAATATTTTTCTTCTAATCCGCAAACGTATATGAAGCCCTTAGATGGCAGTAGAAGCAGTTTTGGCGGGGTTTCCGCTGGGTGGTGTAATTATATCTGGCCGCCCTGAAAAGCCCGTGGGAACATTTTGTATATACGGCAGGCCCATTTTTGTGCATTATGGAGAGCTTGAGGAAAAACAAAATCCCCCTCCCGGCCGAAGCCAGAAGGGGGTCTGTGTCGTAGATCATTCAGTTGTTTCGGGGGCCGCCGGCCCTTTGTGCAGATCCGTGCCATACTTCTCGATGAAGGCGGCAGCGTCGTTGGAGGATACAGGCGTAATCCTGTCTTTGGCGCCCTCCCAGGACGTATACTCGGCGAAGAAGTACCGCCCTTCCTTATCGACGTAGAGCTCCATGGCCTTCCCGTCAGTGTACTCGTTCACGCCGTCAGCGTAGAAGTTGTTGGCCAGGGCATCGGCGGATTCGGTGTCATAGATGACCTTGTTCACCATGCCGCGCACCCGCCGGCCTGCGCCTGCGATGTGCGCCTTCAGGATCTCTCCAGTCTCTCTGACGGTGAACGTCACATCTATGCCGAGCACGTCCATGAACTTGAGCAGTTCATCCGCCCGCATCGAGTTCCGCATGAGCCTTGCGCTAAGCTGCTGTCCGACCCAGCCCATTTTGGCGGCAGCTTCGGCTTGGGTGTGGCCCGTCGCCTTGAGAGCAGCAGCGATGACCTCCTTTGATGTCATTGTTCCACCTCCGTTCGATGTGTCTTTGCTGGTATCATACACCGAAACGGAATTAAAATCAACAATTTCATCAAAACAACACATTCGTTTATGCTTTCCCCCTCGTTTCCGTAATCATCGGAAGCAGCCCTTTATAAATCCCCATGAGCTTCAGCTTCTTCAGGGCGGCCGCCTGCTTCGGCGTCACCTCCGCAGCTTCATAGTGTCCATTCCAAACCGCCATCGCCCCAGACATGCTCAAGAGCCACTTGAGATAGTCGAAATAACACTCCCTCGGGCACATGGCTACCAGTTCATCCCGGGTGAGCCCGTGCTTTTCGCAGGCCAGGGCTATCGCCTTCTCTTGATGTGAGGGAACGGCATATACGACCTTTCCGTTCTCCAGGATCAAGACTTCAAGGTAGTTTATGTACTTGGCTTTGTGCTTTTCAGCATCGAACGGGCAGTAGATGTCATATTCATTATTCGTTTTCAACGCCCCCCCGCAATTACAGCTGCTTCTGCGAGCTTTTCTACCACCATTTCGTACATTTTTCGGTATGTATCCCTCTCCACCTGGAGAGCTATCATTTTCTCGTTTTCCCTGCTTCGGTTCCCCATCGGGGGCACATAGTTCGGGTTCGGATTTTCCGTTTTCCCGTCCTGGAGCCCAAGCGATACCCGGATGCAACGGTCGATCTCTCGCATCTCCCTCTCCGTGCATCGGCCGATGTAGTTCCCGATCCGGCTGATGTCAACGGTCGTCACCTGCTCACAGAGCACGGTGCTCTCGTAGGGCGTGCTCAATATGGTCGTATGCATCGGCAGGTTCGGCTTGTGCCTGGTGGTGCAGTATACGACCTCCACCGTCTGGCTATGGAGGTTATTCTGGTCGTTCGATACGATTATCCCCGGCCTTCCAGACCACTGTTCGCAGCCAGTGGTGTACGGGTTCAGCCCAATGTAGAAGATGTCTCCCCTCTCGATCCGCATTTCGCTCACTCCACACGCTCCCCTCTCCAAAGAGCCTGGCGCTCCTCGATCTCCTTTTCTCCGCTCGGCCAATCAGGGTCAAGGCCACGGCGCCGGCGGCTTTTCTTCCAGCCCTGGTACACCTTCATGTCCCTCTCGTCGATGCTGTACCCGCATCCGCCGGAGCTCCGGTCATGGACGAGCAGCGGTCTGGGATAGCCCTGCCGCCTGGCCCGCAGCACCTCGTAGGCGCCCACCGGAGGCTCCAGCTTCCATCCGCTCTGTTTCAGATACGCCTTCAGGTCGCCGAGCATACCGTGGCGCACCGTGATCCTATTCTTCATCAGCCTTCCTCCAGATACTTTTTGGCCATATCGTGCTGGCCCCGGTCGGTGTAATAGCCGAACAGGAACTCCCTCTGCGCCTTCGTGAGCCTCACGCCCTCCTCCGGGGTAACGAAGGCCACACCCATCCCGGGGTTGTGAAGAAGCACCCATCCCTTACTTACAAGGAAGTCCCCGGCGCTGTTGAACGGTACGCCTTTCCCCCAGTCCCTGAACTCTTTCTCCAGGTCTGGCCGCTTTTCCCGGATGTACTGCCCGGCCCACCCCTGGTGCTCCGCAAACTCCACCGGATGGAACTCGCCGTTCGGCTCCAGCCATCCGTAATTGTCCTCGTGCTCATTCTCAATCCTTCTCTGCTCCAGGAAGCTACTCAGCAGCGGACTCATATCCGCCTCCGGCGGTTTCCGTTCTTCGAGCAGCCATTCGCAGTCTTCGTCCGCAATCCGGTCTACCAGGTTCTCAAGCCGGTTCTCCAGATCCCGGCGCTCCTCCTTTTCGTCTTTGAGCCGTTTCAACAGCTTTTCGGCTGCCTTGATGGCATATTCTCCATCGTCGGCAACCATGGCATAGCTCCCGTCGGCGGTGTCGCCGATGAATTGTGCCCGCCCAAGCACCACGTCCCGGGCAAGCACAACGAGCTCTTCCCGGCTCTTATCTGTCCCGCACATGCAGGCAAGAAGGAACTCCTCGACCTTCTCCCAAGGCTTGCCCTCCTCCCAAAACCATTCTCTGGCGGTCTTCGTGACGAAGGCCCCGGTCACAGTGAATGACACTCTCTTCATTTCCATCCGCTCACCTCATTCGTAATACCCGCAGACGCCATCGGAGCATTTTGCCGATCTATCGTGTTCCTCGCACCAGCCATTCCCTTCAGCATCTTCATCAACGAACCTCTGGCAACCACCGCAGTTCATGCACTCCGGGAACTCCAGAGCGTTCAGGGCCATCCAGATCGCCTCGATTTGCTCGTCGGTCATACTGTCCCGGAAGCCGTATGTATCTTTCTCCAGGATCTCATGGATGGCCTTTACTGCGTCATACCTTTTCATCCTGCTTCTCCTCCCTGATTGCGTACCGGAGCAGCCCTTGCCGGAGCCGGGCCGCCACCCATCCGAACTGCCATGACCCAAACCACCCTCGATGGTAGATCTTGTCACAGAAATAGATGTGCTCCTGGCGGGCGACTTCATCCAAGGAAACAATTTTGCCTCCCGGCCTAAACTTTCGCTTCCCCATCGTCTTTCCCCTCCAGCAGCCATTCCATCTGGTATTTCTCGATTTCCTGCTCCGTAAGGCCGATCTCCTTGCGGAGAACCGGGAGAAGGCTTGACTTCGGCAGGGCCTCTGCGAGATAGCCGAAGCAGGCGTCGAGCAGCTGGCGTTCCCTCTCCCGGTCTTTGAGGTCTACCAGCATGTTCTCGATCCGCCTGGCCGCTGCGTGATACCCATCCCGGTACAGCGTTTTGAGGATGTCTTCCGTGGAAGCCTCCGTGCCGCTCCCCCATCCCTCGGCGTATCCATCCATCCGCAGAAGGAGGTTCTTCGCCTTCTCCAGCTTCTGGGACAGCGGCGTATACGGGTTCAGACCCTCCCGCCTCTCATTCAGGATACAGGCCGCAAACTTCAGGTCTGTGGTCTTCTCCAGTTCTTCAATCGTCCACCTTTTCATTCGTATCCTCCTCCATCTGCTTCTTCAGCTCCGTAAGGTCGATGGTGACGCTGTGAACATGCGCCACCACCTTCTCTGCCAGGGACTTCCCTCGGTCATCCAGGAGCGTGGACAGTGACCGGGCGGTAAGCTGCATCGAGGCGACCACGAACGGCAGATCCTCGTAGTCGTAGCTCTCTGCCACATCCAGGAGCTTCTTCGTCATGTCGTTGATACACTTGCTGAAGACCTGGATAACGCCACGGTCGTTCCCGCCCATAGACATTATCGCAAGCTGCAAGGAGTACGGCATTTCAGGCATCTCTTTCATCTTCATCATCCTCCTTCGGGTGCCAGTGGTAGTAGCAGTCAGGGTTCTCGCACCGGCCATTCCACAGCGTTTCTCCGCAAAGCGGGCAGGGTTCGGCGTAGTACATTCCGCCGCCTATATAGCTCATTCAGCTCACCTCTCTTTGCTCAACAGATCTGGCTCCTTGTTCCATCAGTTGCTCAAGCGATACCGTCAGCGGAACATTTGAGTTTTTGGCCGCTCCGCCTACCATATGGTGGCACCAGCTTCTTTGATGTCCGCCCTATCAGCCCTCTCCTTCGCAGAAGTCATAGTCGATACACCCATCTTCATCGGTAATTCTGGGCTTTCTCTCGTGTACCAGAGCAAACCGGCACTCCCCTTCGTGATTATAGGAGCAGCTGTGGCTCTCGCACTCAAAGCATCCGCACTCCGAACGGTCTCCGGGGCGCTCTTTGTGGGAACACACCACGCACCGAAGTTCGACCTCCGTGTCTTCCTTCTTTATCCCGAGAGCTTCACATACGGCGTTCCAATTACGCTCATGTGTGAAATCATTCTTCCAGAGCATCAGCGTCTTTGTTTCACTGCTTTCAGTGTGGTATAGGAGGTAGACTACGCCTTTGCTGTGCCTCTGGTCGAACCAATGCCAGATCTCCTCTCGGTGGATGCCGGCGCCCCAGCCCATGAAGGGCTCCTCGATGCACTCGGTTTCGGGGTTCATGGGGACATCCGCAAACTTCTCCCACAGCTCCTCCAGTTCCTCGTCCCGGTCGCGCAGTGTTTCGATCTCCTGGAGCCCATCCATGATTGTGCAGTAGTCTTTGTACGGAATAGAGCCGTGGAGCTCATTCAGGGCATCAACGGCCTCTTTGACCACATAGTTCATGCTCAAGCCTCCTCCCAAAAGTCTACGAAGTTCAGGTTTTCCTCTATCCAGCCCTCGATGTCGGTGACGCTTTCCGGGATCTCGACGATGTACGAAGGGCCGATTTCAGGGAAAACCATGATGCGGTATACCTCCATCACCCGAACACCGGCTCTCCAAACAAGGCATACTGGACGATGGCATCGGCGCAGCTGGCGTCGATGTTGCAGCAGTCCACCTTCCCATCCTCGATGGCCCCGTATTCATCCCCGCCGTTCTCCACCCAGAGCTTGAAGCCGTTCAGGAACTTCTCCAGTGTCAGCTCCCACGTTTCGCCGGGATCTTCGATGTCGTGGATGACGAGGACGCCGCCCCGGGCGATCTGCTCGTGCCCCCAGTCAGCCACCCGCTTATCCTCGATGACCTCGGCCTCCCCAGCCCAGTAGTTGATACCGCCCTCCAGGGCCGCTGCCATGATGTCGTCGATGTCCTGCTGGGTCAGTTCGATGTTGATTTCCGCCCTCACGGGGAACTTCTTCTTTTCCATGTTTCATCCTCCTCAATACTGGAGCTCGTACAGCTTCCTGACAGATGCGTACACTGCCCCACGGCTTCTGTTCTTCAGCAAACACCACTTAATCGTCGTTTCCTTTGGATAGTTGGTGCTGTGGAGCGTTTCAACTCCGACAACATTAAGGTTTTCGTCGAGCAGTTGAATGGAGAATACCGCTTCTACGACAGCCTCCTGGTCGTCCTCCACATATTCGTCCAGTTGCGGAAGGCTGTCGTGTACGCTTCCGTCTCTCTTGAGATATTTCATGGCGATCCCTTCCTTCAGAATGTGTATTCCACGTCTTCCTCGACGGGCCACTCCCGGTCGCCCGCCGGGCAGCTGGGGATATAGGTTTCTCCGTCCAGAGCGAACTTCCCGATGTTGAACAGATCCTGAATCATGCCTTTTCCGGCCGGGCTGCCCTTCTTGATTTCCGCAATCTCCTTTTCAGATAACATTACGGTAACTCCAAGGCGCAACCACACCGCTTTCTTTTCCATTCAGATACCTCCTGTCGTTTTTCAGGTATTTCCTGTAATCTTATCTTACAATACCTACCGCCTGGGTCAATAGAAAAATCATCGTTTCCGTTGATTTTTCAAAATCTCCGAGGCTTCCTATGCTTTTTGTCGTAGGGCGGATGATAGGTTGATTGATGCGATCCGCTGGAAACGCTCCTATCTGCCCGCCGCCGTTGTCAGTCGTCCGCCCCCTCCCTCCTCTTTCGGAGTTCCTGGATTGACAGCTTCAAGAGCTTCCCGTATGCCTCCATTGCCTCCGGGGAGCAGGGCATGTCCTCGAACTCTATGGCCGCCATGCCGTCATCCGAGGTGGCGATCCGCTTTATAATGAACTTGACCCCGTCCTGATTGATGATGTCCCCGGGGCCCAAATCTCCGACCGTCCGCATGGTCAGAGCAGCCTCTTTGAAACGATGCGCCCCTCGCACAGAAGGAATGTGGTCGCCCGGTTGATGCCAGGAATATCAGCGACCACTTCGACGCCGTCTGTGAACTCTGCGTCCTTTACAGAAACTCCGGTCAAAACATCTTCGGGCTCCACATCATACTCGGCCGCCGCTTCGCTGTCGATGTCGAGATCCAGCACCACTCTGATTGTCTTGTGTCCACGGCTTTTCCTCCGGTTGAAGCGGCAGGTATCAGTCTCCCGGTCATAATCGCATGGGGGCGGGTTTTCCCCGTGCTGGCACTCGTCGCAGAGCATGAGCCGGTTCCCACAGACCGGGCAGAACGCCTTATAGCCCATCTCCTCTACGCTCCAGCGCATTTCAATCTCATTTTCACAGCTGGGGCACCATTCGGTTACGATGTATTCATCGCCCATGCCAAATCCTCCCAATCAAAATTCCCAGTACGTCCTTGTCTTTTTTGCGGCTTTTCCGGTAGTCACCCGCCCGGCGAGGATCGCTTCCTCAAGACCGCGGCCAGCTTCGTCACAGATCCCGTTCTCCAGGATGTCGCAGTCGAAGAAACCGCCACACGAGTCTCCGTCATCCCAGTCCTGTTCCGCTTCGTCCCACTCGTGGATCGTGTACCCGTAAACCTGGCCGGTCAGATACAGGTCGTACACCTTAACGTCGTCCTCCATGATTTCGATGGCCCGGTTCCGCCAGGTCTCCTCCGTCAGAGGCTTCGTCAGATAGCTCCAGGTGGACGGCTGGCCCTCGTGCTTGTACTCGACCTTGATCTTCTGGCCGTTTTCATCGAGAACATAGTCTACGGTTTCCCGCATGATGGTGCTCTTCAGGGCCACGATCCATCCAACGCAGCTGGAGTCCCATCTATCCGCATACTGGCCAGTCCGGGCCCCGCAGGACATCGTGATACCGGAATGGTCGTACAGCCAAAGCGGCATCCATTCCGCATACGGCTCCAGGAGCCCCATGCAGTTTCTGACGGTCAGGTCATCTAACAGGTAGTAGGCCACGCTGTCCCGGGCCACTCCCTGATATTCCAGGTACTCCTCCGGCTCTCCGTTGCCGACAACCGTTTTCCAGTGTGCGGTTTCGTAGATGTCGATAAGGCCGTCTTCGCCTTTGGCGAGGCGCACCCCCTTGATTTTCCCGGCTTCCGCAGCGGCCAGGATCTCCGCCTCCGGCACGTTCTCCCGGACGAGGCGCCGCCAGAAATCCTCCGGCTCCTTATCGCCCTTCTCGTCCCCGAGCCGGTATCTGGGGTGCCAGCAGGCCATGGTCGTGATGTTGTCCCAGTCTCTCCGGGGGTTGAGCGGGTTTTCCTCGAACCAGACATGCAGGCAGTATCTTTTCCCCTCGTGCTCCCACTTCACGGTGTCATCATCGTACATGTGGAAGGTGGGCTTCTTTTCTTTCAGGGCAATCATATTGGAACCTCCTTCAATAATCGCCGATCAGGCTTCTCAAATTGTCGGCAGAGTCGTTCAGAGCGTCGATCTCCGTACTCAACCCGTCGCAGGCTTCCTCCGCCTTCTCGTATACAGCGGAGTTTTGCAGGTTCTCCGGGATGTTGTCCCGGCTCTGCTCCTCTTCCTCCAGGATCTCCTCAAGTCCGCTTACGGCATCCTCGATGTTTTGGATGATAAGGCGGATGCTGTCCCTTCTCTCCTTGTTCATGTATCATCCTCCTCGTCTACGATCTCGTCCACCGCCGATGACGGGTTCTGCCAGTCGCAGTACCAGAACAGGCGCTCGGCCAGTTCCCGGTCGCCGCTGCACTCCTCCAGGAAGTCCTTCCCGGTGTAGCAGTAGCCGAGAACCGAGTCCAGCTCCTCCGGGTCTGTGATCGGCCGGTCGAGCGGGATTTCATTCAGGGATACGTCCGGGATGTAGATTACATCGTCGCCGTCGGAGAACTCGCCCGCCTTGAAAATCTCACAATCCTGGCCCGGGCCGAACGGAAGCAGATCGTTCAGGATAGCCCCGGCCTGGAGGGCCGCCCGGATCTCCGCCTTTGTCATGCCGCATCACCTCTCAATTTCAGGCCGTACACGGGAACACGGTTCCTCACAGCGCCGACCTCCCACCAGCTCCCGTCCCCGTAGTAGTCCTCGGCATAGACAGTCCGCCGGTCGGTGGTGACCAGGGCGCTGATGCTCCGCCCGGTCAGATCCCGGTAGCTGAAGTTCTTTAGCGCCATCAGGACATCCACATCGTCGATCTCCGTTCCTACGGTGAGCTCGATGTCCAGCTTCCCGAGCAGATGCCGCTCATTCTCCGTCCAACCGCACTCGTCGAGGTACATATCCAGCAGGTACACATCGTAGCTCTGCTTCTTCTTTTCACACATTGTCCCACCCCATTTCTTTATCTCCGCAGAGCCAGGCCAGACACTCCTGCATGTCCGGGAACTCCTCCGTCCAGGCATCTCCGGTTTCGTTGTCGATCCCGATGACCTCGATCCCGGTATCGAGGACGAACTTGCCAATCGGCTTCCGGGTTTCGATGATGGCCAAAGCCTGCTTCTGGCTGATATACCGATACCAGCTTCGGTCTTCGTGGATCACTCCGCACTTCTTGCAGGCCCAGAACGGAGCGCCCCGCTCGTCAATGTGGATGCTCCGAACGGAGAGCTCTCCACAATCAGGGCATGTAACCGCCTCCAGGATCATCTCGTCGCCCCCTCCTGGTACGCCTCCGCTGTCTTCCGCAGCACGTCGGCCAGCTCGAACACCATTTCCTTGATGGCATCCGCATCATCAATGAGGGTGCGGATGCTGTCCGGTACTCCGCGCTTCCCCCGGCTTTCCACCCACATCTCGGCGTGTTCGTCGGGGTCAAAATCGTAGGCGTACTCTCGAACCTTTTCCGCTACCGCCCCTTCGTCGTTCCCGACGATGGTGAAGATGAAATCCTCCCCGGCCGGGCTATACTTCTCGAACTCAATGCAGTCATCTTCGATATGTACCGCCCAGTCGATTTCCTCTGCTGCATCAACGAGCGCATCCATCAGCGTATTCACCGCTGCCACCTCCCTGCTCTTTGTAAAACTCGGCGGCCATCATATCCGCCGTCTTCCGGTCGATGCCGGCCCTCTCCAGGTTCCGGTACGCCCGCTCCTTATCCTGCCTGCACCCAGCGGTGAGCAGGGCCATAATCAGCTCGCCCATCATTTCCGTTATCATCCTTTCCGACTTATATTTCGGTAATTTGAGCGTATCTTTACGATACAACACCTACCGCCTAAGTCAATGGTAGCGGCAAATATTTTCAAAAATATACGGAACCGTTTATCTCGCTGTTCAGGCGTAGTCAGCGGCGAATCGGACGAGATCTTCCTTGCAGCTGATTTCCTGGCCAAACAGATGGTTCTTCGGAACGAGCCCCCATTCTCCCGTCTTCTGTTGGTGTAGATAGACCGGGAACTCCGTCGCAGTCGCCAGGATCTTCTCCATACTTTTGGCGGAGAGGTCTGCGAAAGCATCTTCAGACACCCGGAAACCGTCTGGTTCCCCATCTCCGAAGTATCCGCTGCACTGCTGGTAGAACCTGTCCTTCCGGTGGTTCCTGATGTGGCGCATGGCCTTCTCATAACTCGTCAAAGCAGACCTCCAGCATAAACGGAGTTTCGAGGTTCCGTACCGCCTCGAACAGTTCGGGATGACATACCTGGATATGACCCCACAGCTCCTCTTCATCGGGGAACACCATCTCACCGCAGGTCTTGCACATAAGCTCATACATTTTCAATACCTCACTCAATCTCTCCGCAGGCCATCAGCCGTCGGGTCTCCACATCGGCCAGGTGGTAGCGGAGCCACCAGTCCTCAAGGCGGTCGCTCTCCGCCTTCCGCTGTCTCTCAAGGTCATCGTGGTCTTTCCGGGCCATAGCGTAGACGTAGCCCTCGAATTCGCCTTCAAAGCAGACCCAGCTATCGGCCCATGCGCCGCCGATCCGCCGGAGCAGGGATTGTACCGCCGTCACCTCCTCGTAGCTGTCGCAGGTGAAGCGGGCCCGCCGGTGTCCGAACCGGACGGGCTGCCATTCCAGGCGCAGCCCGTGCTTTTTGGCGAGCAGCGCCATCTTCCCTTCAAACCTCTCGGTTTCCATAAGCGATACCTCAAACTTTCATTACGGTAATTGCTGGGCGTAGAAGCCCCTGGGAGGCCGCAGGAGGCCCGGTATCTCCATGTATGAAATGATACCACTCTGCCCCTGTTCCGCCCTTCCTGGCGATTTATCGGGATTTGGCGAGCCTTATCTGAAGTTGAGCTGGATTTCGTCCAGCACCTCGATCTCGGTCGCAGTCTCCCGGACTTTCTCGATGTGGTAGGTGAAGCCGAGATCCGAGCCGTCACTGGACTCTCCCATCACATACTCCCGATCCTTGATGCAGAGGTCGATGGCCTGCTTCTTGGTCTTGCAGCCCTCCCGGCCTGACAGCTCCACATCATCGTTGCTGTAAGCTCTCCAAACGATCATCTCAGCGACTCCTTTCATTGAACGCAGCCATCGCAGCAAAGATCGCGTCCTGGTATATCAGGCTGCTTGCGCGTCTTTCGCTGCTGGTTCCGGGGTTCATCTCGCAGTACCTCTCGCAATACCGCCGCTCTTTCTGCAACACCCCTTCCAGGATGTCCATGATTTCTGCCCGGGTATACACCCGCTCACCCTGCGAGTTCAACATTGAAATGCACCCCCATTTCCTTCAGCTTCTCCTCGCCGTTGTAGGCGATGCACTCGGCGATCAGGGCGTCGGCTTCCTCGACGTTTTTACCGAACCCGACCAGGACTCGCCGGCCGGACGGATAGACGGCTACTACTGCGAACATTTTCATCTACTCCTTCTTGTAGATTGGATTTCCTACAATCTTATCTTAACAGACCTATCTGCTATGTCAATATGTTTCCGTTGATTATAGAAAATATTTTTCTATTTATGCTTATACGATGTTCTTTTCGCGCATGAACTCCGCCTTGATGTCCAGGAGCTCCAGGAGGATGCTGTCGATGCGGCTGCTGATGTCTTTCGCTTTCTGCTCGAAAGAGGCAGGCTTCTCGATCTCCGGCTCCTGTTTTCTCCCTCCTACCCGGTAGACGAGCACTTCTTCCATCAGCCACCGCTTCGTCTCGTCCAGGCAGGGCGTAGCCTTCACCATGGCCTCTCCCACCTCTCCGGTGACGAAAAGCATCCGCACATTCCGGTAGCCCTTCGGCGTCTTCACCGGGTAGTCGAACCGCTCCACCGAGATTTCCGGCCGGCTGCGGGCGTTGCGCTCGATCCACTTCGTCGGGGCCTTCACGCCGCAGGCTGCCAGAATGTCGGTTGCCGAGAAAAACATCACGTCATCCTTCACCAGGAGCCGTACCGTGTGCGACCGGCTGACGATCTCCAGGGCGTTGCTGTTCATCCCGTTCTGCTCGATCATTTCTGTCCCTCCCTTTTCTTCAGACCGTTGACGGCCATCACGGCGTCGCAGACCTCCATGTGTCCGCTCAACTCCTCCATCTCCAGCATCACCTTCTGGGCGAGATCCCGGAGCGCATAGAAGGCCATCGTGCCCCGCTCCCGCTCCATCTCCTCCCCTGCCCCGGCGTCTACCAGGTGGAGGAAGCTCCGCTCGAACGCCTCCAGGAGGGCGTCCATCTTCGCCATTTCAATTCTGATTTTGTCCGGTGTCACCATATCTGTCACTCCTATCATAATTCAGAAAATCTACCGATTTTTCCGGTTTTCTTTGATTTTCTGTAATCTTATCGTAGTACACCGGGCGCCTAAGTCAATGGTGCCGGCTTTTGTTGACAGATTGTTAATCCGAGAGCATATTACGGTAATCAGAGGCAAAACAAGGCCGCAGGGGACTATCCCTGCGGCCCTGCTCATATCATTCTTCGGCGCTGTCCATGGCAGCCCGTATCATGGCGGTCATCATCTGGATCTGCCTCGGCGTCGCCTTTTTCCAGAGGTCGAACAGGACATCCATGTCCTCGGCTCCGCTGCCTTCCAGGCTATCCGCCAGCAGATAGCTGGGTGAAGCCTTCAGCTCTTTGCAGATCGTCACGAACACCGGGAGGCTCGGTATCTTCGTCCCGGCCTCGATTTGCCGGAGGTAGGTTGCGTTGATGCTACACAGCTCCGCAAGCTGCTCCCCGGTTATCCCCCTATCCTTTCGAGCGGCGTTTATCTTCCTTCCAAGTAGCTTCTTGTCCACGTTTTTCACCTCCATCGTGTAAGCTCACCGGATATATTCTGCTCCTTTTTAGACTACAATCCGATTGACGGGCAGAATAGCCGCTGTTAGAATAGTCGGTGTAAGCCTGTGGACTACATTTCAGAAACGGAGGTCATTCTATGGGTTGGAGGTACAGAAAGAGCATCAACCTGGGAGGCGGCTTCAGGGTAAACTTGAGCAAGAGCGGCATTGGTTACAGCTGGGGCGTCAAGGGCTACCGCATCACGAAGACGGCGGACGGCCGGACGAGGCATACAGCGTCCATCCCGGGTACAGGTATCAGCTACGTCGAGGAACACGGGCCGAAGCGGGCCGGCACAGGGGGCGCCAGGCCGCAGGCAGATCCTCTCTCCGAATACTCCGGCATCCAGCACATCGTTTCCGCCGGCGCAGACTCTCTCCGCTCGCCGGAGTACGACCAGCTTTTCTCCCAGATCAAGCGCATCAAGCTCCTCTGCCCGCTGCTGGCCATCCTGGCGATCCTCGCCGTCCCCACCGTGGTCATCAGCCTCGCCTGCATTATCGCGCTGTTCGTCCTTCTCGCCAAGGGCCGCTGCTCCATCATCTACGAGTTCGAGGACGACGAGGCAGGGCGGTGGGAGCGCATTTCTTCCGCATGGCGGGCGGTGGCCGGCAGCCAGTCCTTGCAGGAGATCACCCTGACAGCCCAGAACAAAAACACCAGGCGCTCGGCCGGCATCAAAAACGCCATCGACACCGTGAAGATGACGGCGGGTGGCAAGCTCCCCTGGTATCTGAAAACAAACGTCAAGCCCGTGGTCTTCAACTTCAAGAGCCAGCAGGTGGCCATCATGCCGGACAGGCTCCTCGTGTTCAGCAAAAAAGAGTTCGGCGCCCTGGATTACAGCGAGGTCAAGTTCGACATTTCCGCCTTCGGCTACCTGGAGGGCGGGCCTGTCCCGAAGGACTCCGAGGTGGTCAAGATGGTCTGGGCCCACCAGAACAACGACGGCACCCCCGACCGCCGGTACTCCAATAACAAGCAGTTCCCCATCCTGAAGTTCGGCAAGATCGTAATGACATCCGCATCCGGCCTCAACATCCAGTTCATCTGCTCCAATGAAGCGGCGGCCGATGCCCTCAATACAGTCCTGAACGGGCCCTCGGAGGGTTGACGGCATGGATATGAAGCATAAGGTCATGGACGGCAGCGAGCCCTTCGAGTTCAGAGGCGCCCCGCTGCCGTCCTCTGTCAAAGACTTCTGGGCGTGGTCGATGTCCCGCCTGATCGCGGACGGCCCTCGCGGCGATCTGGCCGAGTTCATCGTCAATACCGCTCTCGGCATGGACATGACGGAGCCGAAGCGTGGCTGGGGCGAGTGCGACATCGTCTATCCTCATGGAGGGAAGCCCGTCCGCATCGAGGTCAAATGCTCCACCCTGCTTCAGGCGTGGGAGCGTCCTTCTCCGCCGAAGCCGGTATTCTCCATAGCCAAAACGCTCAACTGCGACATCGAGGACACCGGCGACGGCTACCGATACATCGGCCGGGACGGCTCCCCGCCCAAGCGCCGCTCCGACATCTATGTGTTCTGCCTTTTTTCCGAGCAGGACCGCAGCGTAGCAAATCCCATGGTGCTGGATCAGTGGCGCTTCTACATCGTCCTGACCCGGACCATCGACGATCAGCTTGGCGATCAGCGCAAGATTTCCCTGAAAGGGTTGGCCCGCATTGGCGCCGTAGAGTGCGATTACGGAGGTATCCGGTCAGCGGTAGACCGCATGGCCGACAACATCAAGGGCGCAGAGGCTTAGCCTCTGCGCCCTTGATGTTTTTTGTACCTATTCTCTTGTAACCTCCTGCTTGCACCGGAAGGAATATTTGTTATCCGGCCAGCTGATAAGTTATATTTATTCTACGGTCATAACTACCGGCATTTATAGGGGCAACATACAAATCTACAATATTATTCGCTGCGGAGGTGGCATTTCCAAAAGGATTTATTACGGCGGAATACCTCACGGCAGTAGCATCAGTTCCAAACGGAATAATAGAACCAGAGGCCGTTTCCTTAACGAACCTTACTGAATTTGTTGTGGATCTAACTCCCGAAAAATCTATGACAACCTCCAAATCCTGCGGCGACGTGCTGCTGTTCGGGCGCAATTCAAATGGCTTTAGGCCAAATGATTCAAGTGTGACAGATATAGATTTCTCGGTCGTGGTGGGGGTATATCTGTTAATGTGACCGTTAGACCAGCTTGCGTTGGAAGGAATCACACTAGCAAAAAAGTGATCGGGCAAAGTGATATAAGCTCCCAATTTTTTGAATGCTTCAGCAAAAGAACCAGAGCTGTCATACTGTTGAATTGCCCAGGTTATGGCGTTTTCAAGTTGGGTTTCTGACATATCCTTTGACCCAACAGAATTCAATCGTTCATATATCTTCCGAATGGTAGCGGAGCCTCCGTAAGCCACATCAATAGCCATCGGAAAAACACCGTTTCCGTACTTTGTATCTTGCATAGTGGTTTCCGGGCTAGAAAGATATTTCTCGAATTGTCCCTTTGCTCTGGTTATAGAACCAGAATATTTAGCGGCGAACCAAACTGCCGCAGCCTCCTTAAACCAACCATTTTGTTTAAAGTATGCATTTTGGACCGCGTGAAAATACTCATGAGCAACCGTTTCTTTATCCTGTGCAGATAGACCATTGAGATTATAAATTTTGATGTAACTCCATGAAGTGTTTGAACTATCATTGGAATGATAAGTTTCGCCATTCGCCTCACTATTAGTGTTAGAGGTAAGATAAACCTGAAGTGTCGAGTATCCGCTTTGATTTATCGGCGCGTTAAACCCTAAACTTGACGACTTATTTCTGAGTGTAGATAAATAATTGAGAGTATTCTGTGCAACTGTCTTAGTGACGGTGTCGTCATAATGAACTGTGAAATAGCTGTTGCTGACAGAATTCGGGTATTCAGCCTCAAGGTCTTCATCATCACTAAGTTCTTCAGGGGTCTGAATCAAATTTTCAATTTCTATTTTTAATGATGCCGGTGCAGTTTGATATTCATCCGACTCATAGAACTCAAGAATTTCACCTACGATGGGGGTGGAACAAATCGAACCGCTTGTTCCATCCTCGTATATCTCAATATACTTTTCAATTCGCTCTACTTCATCTATCGCCCCCACATCATAGAGCAGTTCGACCTTGCCAATAGCATCTAACTCTGGAAGATCAACATTGGAAGATACGTTGTACGAGATATCTCCATTTAGGTTTACAGTTCCGCTTATCTCAACGATATCATCGTTTCTGGGAAGCACCTGATAAGTTGGCTCAAACTCGTAGACGGCATATACTTCTTCGCCGTCAGCATTGAAGAGCATGATCTCTGGATATTTCAAGCTGTCGGCTACTATCTCTGCTTCATCCACAATAGATAGTGTAAAGATATCTGAAGTGATTTCAGGTGAGTACAGGCTGGTATGGTGGCTGATACCATAGCCATCAGGCAGAGAATCTACCTGTACCGTAATGGAAAAGACCGACGAGGGACGATCAAATGTAAAGATACCATTCTCATCTGGATAAACTGAAAAAGCATATTCCTCACTATATATGGTGTAAGATTCATCTGTTTCGATAGGAGTGGACTGATATACTTCAATTTCAATCTCGCCTAAGTTCAAAAGTTTAGGGCTCTCTGAATCCACGATAATCGTCCCGGTAAAAGTGGATTCACCCAAATCATCAACTGCATATGCGTTTGCAGAGAGCAGCAGGACGAGAGCAAGAATAACGCATGTAACACGTCTGATCTTATTCGTCATGGTTTTTTTCCTCCTTAACTTCGTTCACATATTGTTCTAATGCAGAGTAGACTGTCTCCTTGGAGTCTCCATTTTTGAAGTACCGGTGCCCCGCAGGCGGCAGCAAGTTCATGTCAAAGGCCATTACTTCATCGTCTGTCCTAGATACAATCTCTACAATGGGCTCTGCGTCAAACTGACCATCAATAATCGGAAGTAATTGCCATGTGCTTAATTCAAATATTTCTATACTGGAAGGGATATCAAGGACATCTTCTCCTTCAATATTTTGGGTGTAGCCAATATTATTTTCCCCTACTTCCTCAACAAACATCATACACTCTGGACTATCCTTAAATACTGTTGGAACGATTTCTCGTCCATACACAATCATAGAATCAACATCTTCAGACAAAGATCTCAGCGATTCAATGACAGATTCATCCAATCCCGCGATGTCGATCCATAGGAAAACAGTAGAATTGGGTTCTACCCATTCATCATTTCCGCATGTTGACGGTGCCCGAAAAAAGATGTGTTCGACTGTGCAATCCACGACGAGAAATTCATCGCCTTGGTAGCCCCCGTCATAGATGTAGTCAAAAACACGATTGACCGTTACATCGCAGATAGTAAACGCCGGATCGTACTTCAACAGATAGAGCTCACTGAGATAGGGAGAACGCGAAGAATCTGGTGATGGAGTGCTTACACTTCCTTCCGCATGACATCCACATAGTACAGTCAAACAAATTATGAGTTCAACTAAAATGGGCCAAATAGACATGCGACGCATTTTATTCCTCCAGGCACATGGGCGTGGTTCTTTAGTCTCCAATTTGGGTCCTATTTTTGCTTTTCTGCTGCGGCTGTGCAACTAGCCTTACTTGCCCATTGGCTTGCTCCTCTCTCTGCCCGCGTGGGTGTGGGCCAAAATCATTTATCCTTTGGCAACATAATATCAGGCTTGACAAGTTTTGTCAATTATTCCCATGAATAATTGTGTAATTTTACAAATAACTAGCAAATAAAGTTTATGTCAACTCTTGAAACAATTTGTTACGCTCAAAATGCCTTCTATCGGCCTATTATGGTAAAGGAGGTAACGGCCTCCTCCATCTTTACCAGCGGCGTCAGTAATCGCTTCCTGGCCCGAGTTGAAGTTGGCCGCCCTGGAACGCCTCATATAACGTCCGCTCGTTCCAATCAACCAGCTTCGGCAAGAACAGCTCGTCCATAGTGGCCTGCTCGGTCTCCACCAGAGCGATTTGCGCCGCAATCCAGTCTTTGACGTTTCTCCAGGCAATGCGCTCTGCCTGCGCTGGGTCGCACTTTGTCCGTTCCTTTGCCATTACAGACAACACGCCATCGGGCTTTGCCTCCAGTCGGAAGCCTCGTAACATACCGCAGCAGTCAAGGGCGAAGGTGACGGCAAGTACCTTGCCGTCATCTCCATAATCCATCATCACCTTCCTGGCGCCATGGGCTGCCAGAATCCCCTGGATCTCTCCCACAGTCTGAACCGCCGGGACCTTTGTGGTGTAATTCTTTATGGGCACCTCACTCAACCTCCTCCTTGCACCAGGAGGCAAAAGAGGCCAGGGACATGTTGTGCTGCTCTCCGGCGGTTCTGTTCTTCTTGTTTCCGTCTCGGACGATCTCGTACCTCATGTTCTCATCACACCCCTGCCCATCGTAGAGCTTGTACTGCGGCCCGATGTCAACGACCTTTCGGAGCCGCCCCTTTCCGTTGGAGTAGGTATGCCCGATCTTGATGTCAGACTTTTTCACTTAAACTACCCGCTTTCTCAATTTTCTTTTGGCATTGGGTGCAGAGCCGGGCATTGCCCGGTACTTCCTCAGAAATACCGGTGGGCGAAATCCACTTCCCGCAGAAAGTGGACCAGTATCCGCCCAAGCCGTTCCCGCTACCTTCCACAATAATATGGGCGATTTTCTTCTTTGTGGTGCCGTATTTCATAGCGCCTTCTCCTTGTCCATTCTTGCGGTACACTCAGGGCAATGCTTATATAGGCTGGCTTCTGCCTCTTCCTCGCTTGAGGTGAGCGGGATTTCAAACCCGCATACGCTGCACCGCTGGTACGGTGCCCAATGCTCAAAATGAATCTCCCAGCGGCCGTGCCGCTCCGGCTCTCCTACATCAGAGCCGGTGATTCTGAACGGCTCCATGTCCCCATTCCTGGGATTCAGACAGGCTCTCTCCGCTTCGTCCCGGCGGGCAAACAAGGCCCGGTGCCGATTGCTGGAAGCCCAATAGGTGTAGACCGGCTCCTTCGTATCAATCTTCCGAAGGCCCCAAAGCTCATGTCTCATGTTCCCGGTGCCTCCCTATCCAGAAACTGCACGGTTTCTGCCGGGCAGCTTACGATCCTGCCATCCTCCAGTTCGATAATGGCGGTGGTGAAGACCCCGGGGCCGCCGTCAAATTCCTCATAGTTATTGCCCCAGCAGTGGTATCTGCCGACTACGTCCACCGCTTCTCCCTTCTCGTAGACAACCGCTTTACATGGACGCAGCCCCTTCACCGGTTCGTCGTTTCTGGTCGGACCCTCCAGCCAGCTATGAAAATTCGTAATCTGATCCACCAGCTTTTCAGGGTGTCCATCAAATCGGATGGCTCGGTCGTCGATGTAGCAGATCGCCGGAGGCTTCTCCATCATCACGTCATCAACAATGATCCCGTTGTCCCGGAGAAAACGTCGGACAGCCCCCATTCCTTCGGCGGTTGAGCACCGGGTCGATACGACCACTACCCTATACCCGAGTTGGCGGAGTTTTGTAATTGCTTCCCCAATTCCGGGGACCGGCGGGTCGGGGATCTCTGCTGTACCTTTCCAGCCGGACGTGTAGCTGTGGATGACGCCGTCGAAATCAAATACAACAGTAGGCTTGTAGTCCATCTCTGATACCTCCCTCAATCCCAGCGGTCTAGCTTGTAGATGGTGGTGCCGATGTCCGTAGTCACCCGGAACTGGGCGTTCCAGTTTAGCCCCTTCTGGAGCCGGACGCCGCAGGCGGATGCCTCATCTGCACCGCCGAGCTTTTCACTTTTGGAGTACGCCTCGATGGTGGACCGCACCTCATGCAGCTCCGACTTCAACACCTCCGGGAACAGGGCGAGGCCGGTACTCCTACGGTCCCGGTCCTTTGCACCATTCAGGATGAAGATGACGCTTGCGCCTCTGTGCTCATATCCAGGCTGCCAGAGGTTCGGCTGCAAAGTGACTCCGGTGACCTCCACATAGCCACGCAACAGGTTCCATCTGGACGGGGTTGAGCCGCCAGAGTACACATACCAAGAGAAGGGGTTCCGGTTCTCCTCCGTATCCCACAGGATGATAGGAGGCGCCTCCTGGTCCTCGGCGGTCAAGATTGCCGTGTAGCATTCCTCCTTCCCGGGCACATAGAACTCGATCTTTCTGGCAGAGCCCAGAACCGTCCGCCGGAACTTCTCCCAGGTGATGGTCACGGTCGGCCCGCTCATTGCGTTCGGACTCTCCCGCTGCTGCTCCTTGGTGGCTACCCGGGCGAATACGCCAGCGGATACCCCTCCCGCCTTCTTGACCGGAATCGGTCTCCAAATCGTCTGGATCTCATCCAAGCGGGCATAGCGCCGCTTCAGGGAATTGGCAATACCTAACTTTTCGACGATCCTCTCCGCCTGCGCCACGTTCCCGGCGGAAGGTGCCGCCTTCGGCCGCTGATACTGCGTCGGGTTCATCTTCTCGGCAAAGCGGCTCTTGACATCCTCCAGGCTGAGACCATCCTCGATGTCATCCAAAAGCGTACCAATCATACTGGAGGAAACATGGCAGAAGCCGACAGGAGCAGTTGCGGCCTTCTTCCATACGATGTTGGAACGCAGTCTGCTCCGCTTTCCCTCGGTATCGTTCAATACGCCGAGGAACCATTCAGCTACGCCGAGTACCTTTTCGCTGCGGTACAGAGCCTCAGAGCGAAGCAGGTTTACGGCGGCTTCGACAGTTCCCTTTTGGTATTTGCTCATGGCGTTGTTGAGCATCTTGTAGTCTTCGGACTTTTCGGATGCCTGCTGATGTGCGGTCTTCAGGAGATTGGAGTAGACCATCTTCTTGGGCGTATCTACTGCCATGTGCGTCCAGGAGCCGGTCTTGGGTGTGCCGAGCTTTCGTTCGGATGTGACAAACGCACCCGTCACCTTGGAATTTTCAACCTCTACGGCCACAGATGCGACGGCCTTTGCGAAGAAAGCAGGGGGTTCAAAGCCCCACATAACAGGATGGATTTCGCCCCTGTCGTCGATGCGGACGAGTCCACCATATCTATTGACGAAGTGGCGACAGGCGTTGCAGTCGTAATGCTGCCGTGCCTGAGCAGGCAGCTCAGACAGGATCATATCGTACAGCCCGGTTGCATTTGTGGTGAACAGAGGCTCCTCGCCATCTCTTACAGCCTCATCGAAAGAGCGGCGGATGCCGGCAAGCAGCTCTCCGTACCCGTCGTTCTCCCGCTGGGTGTCAACCTCATTCATTGAAATGATGTCTTTCATATCTAACCTCCATTTCCTCGGCGCATTGGCGCCGGCTTTCACATTTCTTCTGGCTCCCAATCCCAAATGCCCTGCTTCCCTCTGGCGGGTATGGGCTTTTCAAACAGTATCGGGTTAGAGAGAATCCACCCATATCGCCCCGGGGACCAGTTGCCAAACGCTCTTTCCCGGGGCGTATCCAGTGCATAGCCTGCCAGTTCCTCCAAGGGCAGGCAGTCCACCAGCGTTACCTTCCCAATCACTGCCCCATACGGCAGGTTCAGGATGTCGTTGTCTCCATGCAGGCCGGCTTCGGCGAATATGTCCATCTTCTTTCCGTTCATGCCCATAAAGAACATATCGGGGCGGAACTTACCGGCGTGAATCGCCAGGGGCCCCCGGTAGCCCGTCTTCCAACTCCGAGTTTCCACGCTCTTGAGCGGCCTTCCATTCTGATCCAAGGAGACAATCAGGCTGGCCCACGGTTGCCGAATCGTGATTGCCTTCATCGGCACTCTCCTCCTTCCATAACTCCTTTTTGACGCCGGTGGTCAGTCTCCCCAAGAAGGTTTCGTCAAGCCATCTTCGGCACGGGCTATCATGATACCGGTTCTCCCTGTCGGTATTCCGAATCACAATGTCAGGGCCAACCAACCCATACTTTCCGCCCGGCAACTCGACAACCTGTGCTCCAGGCCAGAGCGAGTACGGGAGCTGCCCACTTGCTTCATACAGGCAGTTCATCCACGGCTTCCCTTCGGGCATCCCCTCCGTCAATATCTTTCGGCTGCGCCTGATGTCCTTGCAGCCCAGCCGTTCAAGAGAGACTATAAGCTGCTGGAGGAATATCAGGGTCCCATCACAGAGCGAGAACAGGTAGAGGCGCCCATTCTCGTCGATGTAGGGCTTGTACTCACTCATTCCTTTTAACCTCCAAGCGGACAGCAGCAATGATGTCATCAATCATTGTCGTCTGCCCGTACAGGACGGTCGGAAAAGCCTTGGTGTCCGGCGGGAGGACCGCAATCACTTTGCTATCCTTGTCCCCGATGATGAGGTGTCCTCCGCATCCCCTCTGGATAATAGCCGCCTTCGGGAACATCCGCTTCAGGGCTACCGCATCCGTCAAATCATCGCTGTGGTGACCTTTTCTGTCTCCCCTGTTCAATGGCTTCAATTTGATTTTCATACGCCTATCTCCTTTGTTCGTATCGGTAGTCGTGGTCATCCAGGCAGAACGGGTCTTTCACTCTTCCGTTGCATCTGGCCCAGATTGAGTTCTGGCTTATGAAGTTCTTTCGGGCCGCCTCCCGGGCTGAGGCGTAGATTGCTACTATCTGACCGTTTCGATCTATCTTTTCCACTGCCCGCCGGCGGGATCTACACGAGAGGCGTCCACATTCCCGCAGTGGCATGAACTTCAGGTTTTCCAGGGCACAGTCGAGCTTGGCACCATTCCGGTGTACGATTCCGTATCCGGGCCTCTGACCGCCCATAAAAGCGTCGGCCATGAGCCAGACCAGCGGCACCTCGATTTTGCGGTTATCCTTGCTCCGCATCTTTACCATGGCCCTGGAGCGCCCGCCTCCAATGTACGGCTTCAGGGTGTACCAGCTCCCATCCTCAAGCTGCTTCTGGACGCATCCCTTCCGGTTTATGCGATACGGCCACCGGTATCCGCTGATGGCGATCCACTCATCCGTTCTTCCCATTCTGGTCCGCCTCATCGAGATAGGTGGCCTGAAGGTCGGCTAAGTGGGTCAGAAGTGCCAGAGTAAACTTCTCGAAAGCGTTGCCAACCGAGAAGCCACCGGCCTTAAAGTCGTTGTCGCTAAAGCCCATGTGCCAGCGGATCGCCATGGTTTCCTCGCGGGTGAGCTTCATAAAGCCAGAGATGATATAGACCGATTTTTCGCCGTGGCCGTAGGGAAGCTGGTCATTTACCACATAGTACGGATACTTCTCCCACTGCCCCCGCTCATTCTTTCGGTTACGCATCTCCACATCGTAGAAGTTCACTTTACAGATGTCGTGGAGCAATCCACATATGGCGATCTTCTCCTCATCCTCGTCGGAGAGAATGACCGGACCGTCGGTATTTCGCTCCAACTCATTGCTGAACATCTCCCGCAGCCGCTCATAGACGTGGATGCTGTGTTTCACCAGGCCGCCCGGCTCCGAAAGATGGAAGCGGGTCGAGGCCGGTGCCGTAAAGAAGTCGGACTTCTCCAGCCAGGCCAGCAGCGCATCTGCCCCGGGGCGCCTGATGTGGTCATTGAAAATCTCGATAAACTGCTCTTTCATTTTTCTGTGCCTCCTGTCTCAATCCTTTTCTGTTCCGCTTCGTCCAAGCGGTAAATCAAATCCTCCACGATACGCATAAACTGATCTCCTTGCTGCCATATCTTCGGGTTAACCTCCCAAGCCGAGATGTCATAGTTGATGGTGAAGATGCCCCTCCTTGCCCTGAGCACCACCCGGTCGCCTCCCTCGAAGCTCATTGTCAACTCGACGCCCGCCTTTGCCGCTTTCAGTACAATAGCTTTTAGGTTAATTCCAATCATTTCATCACCCCCTCAATCAGCTCTCTGGCCTGCTCTACGGTCGGCAGGTAGATGTCTCCATCAACCCCAAGGCGGCAACCTCCCTGCAATCTTCCTCGGCCCCGTAGATGTACCAGTCCATCACGTCAAACTTTGTCTTCCACTTGTCGAAGGACCTTCCCTCCAGCATTTTCTCGAACGCCCAGAGGTACGCCTTTTCAAATTGAGGCCACCTCTTGAACTCCGCCAGGATCTTGCTGGATGAAGCCAGCGGGCAGCCTACACAACCGATCCTGGTGATGCCCTCCTCGTCGTAGAGCTGGCAGTACGGGATACGCTCCGCCCGGATGAAGTCCCAGACCTGCTCATCACTCCAATTCACGATGGGATGGTAGAAGTTGACCCCTCTGTCGGCCTGGCAAGTTTCGTACTTGGCCCGGCTTTCCCGCCTGGGGCTCTCTGCCTTCCGCACCCCAGTAACCGTCAGAAGCCCATCCCCTTTCCCGCAGACGTTTCGCTCCTTGAACTCCTGGCAGCAGTACCGGCACACCCTAGTCGGAGGGAACCCCTTCTTGATGATGAGCTGGAACATACTGATCCTTGGCTCCTCGACAATCACGTCCTGGTGCTCCCGGCGGATGAAGTCAAGCAGCTCCGGCGGGTCAACCGATGTCCTGCTGAATCTCGCCGTATAGGGGACTCCGGCCATATCAAGCAGCCGCTTGACGACGACGCTGTCCTTGCCGCCAGAAAATCTAAGACAGAGCCGACCAGTCTTTGCTGTGGCCTGGATCTCCTTTACGGCCTTCTCAACGATGTCCTCAGTTCCAAACAGCGTGTTCTCCACTAAGGAAGTTTTGGATCGGTCCATCATTCCTTGATGTACTCCCCTTCTTCGCTGAGGTCGGGAGCGGTCCCGCCTATGCAGACGGGGTATTCGCTTCCGTCGAGATCGACGCCCCGCAGCTCCACGCACAGGATCACGCCACACAGATCGAAAAAGGTTTCCACGGCATGGGCAATGTCGGTCGTTCTCTCAATCTCCGGTTCCCCCTCCTCCCTTTGCCAGGCTTCTTCGTATGAGGCAATGATGTACTGGTCAAAACCAAGGCCATTGATCCGATCCAGGGCCTCCCTTTCATTTCCGATAGGTGCATATCTCATTCTTCTGACTCCTGTTCTCCGAACATTTCCTCAGCAATTCGGCCATACTCCTGGAAGATGGCCTCGAAGGCCGCCTCCCAGGCGGCCCCATGCTCATTTTCAATGCCCACGGCCACATGAGCCAGCTCATGCGCCAGAACCTCCACAGCATTTGATACCCGGAGGTTGGCATCTACCGCTACGAGGATAGAGCCGTCCTCACAGAATTCAGTGAATCCGTAGCCCTGCTCAGACAGCCCATCATCCTGAATCCCCGGCTGCCACTGTACCTCGCAGTCCTTCCCGGGGTACAGGTTCTTAAATGCCTGCCACACCATCGCAAACGGGTCATTTACAAACGGACTTTCCATTTTCGATCACGCCTTTCCTTGTTTTGATAACGGAAACGGCTCCCCGCAGATCATGCAGAATCTCGCCTCGGGCAGGTGCTCGGTGTTGTGGCAGACGGGGCACGCATACCGCTTCCTCTCCCTCTGTGCCGCCCGGCGCTCAATACAGGCCGGGCACATACACTCTTCAGCTACGATGGCCTCGACCGGGTCCTCATCGTTGCAGACAAACCGGTCGATGTTGTAAATCCACCCGTGGCTCCTTGCAACTCGGTCGCTGGATCTCCAGTAGCCCCGGGCTACCATTCCCTCAACGCTTCCGTTTTCGTCGATATTCGGGTGTACGCTGACGCCGAGGCCGGTCCTATGGTCTTCGGCCCAGGCGATCCCGGTCACGGCATCCCGGAACAGCTCCACCCTAGGTTCGATTTCACGGATAAACTGGCTCATTTTCTACCATTCCCTTCATTCATCATCCATTGGCGCCACTTCTCTGCTTTCCTGAGCCGGATGGCGGGGTCCGGCGTTTCACATACAGTGAACAGGTCGCGCAGGGCGTCGGCCATTTCGACGCTCTCCCTGACGACCATCCTCTGGAGCCGTTCAACCTCGCAGGCCAATCCCTGCATGGTCCTCTCCCTGCAAGCAGTCCTGCTTCTGCTCGGGCAATCGTTGCAGTCTTTCAGGTCGCAGCACTTTGCAGAGTAAATTAAATCCTGGACATTCATCGAATTCTCCTCTCAAATCAAAATCCGTTCCAGATTTGCTTCCCACAGTATTCGAAGCACTCAGCATCGTTACAGTCCTCGTCGGTCAGGTCCATGAGCCGCTTCCGGCTCCGGCTGATGAACAGGTCGCTGTCCATGGGCGGCTTCGGATTCTTGTCCCGCAGCAGCTCATCGACGCCCACAACCTGGGCGTACTGCTCCGGCTCATTCTCCCGCAGGAATTTGAAGAAGTAGTTCTTGTGGAACGGTCAGAACGAGCAGGCCGAAGCCTTGGTCTCCAAGCCCCATACATCCTTGATGTAGGCGTAGTTGTCAGCCCGGGTGAGCCCCATATCGACCAGCGGGAAACGGTTCACGAACATCGGGTTCGGGCTTTCTTTGCACCGGCGGGCCTCCTCTGCGCTGAAGACCATGTGCATCTCGTGGGCCTTCTTGTCTTCGTCCCGGAGCCGCTGCCCCTTTTTGTAGCCAAGCAACTCCCACCGGACGTACTTGGAGATCAGTTCTACCTTGTAGTCGATGGTGCAGTTGCGAGGCATCTTGCTTTTGTGGCCGTCATCCCGGATCGTCCACCACGGGATGCTGATTGTTCGCCTCTCCCCGAAATTCTCTATAAAGTCGGTGTAGAGCGGAGAATCCAGAATCACTAGAGGCACCCCACAGGAATGGCCGGCGTTTGCCAGGAATTCGACCTGCTTCTTCACCCAAGGCGGCTCGAATCCCAAATCGCAGAATATGGATATGTCGTAAATCGGCACCTGGGGCCATACAGGCGGTTCTCCCCGTATCTTTGCCAGGGCGTTTTCGCAGCTCATCAGATGCAGGGCCGATGACTGCATCCCGGCGCCGCAGGAAAGAATTTTCAATGGAAGGCTCCTCCGTTCTCCATTGCCAAATCGACAATGCCTTTCTTGAGTTCGTCCAAGCCATCAAGGACCTGCCCTATCGTTCCCTCGATACTTCCATATCCGTCGCCGTCAACGGAACAGGCAATCCAGCGTGGGTATGCCGGCGGTGAATACTCCTGTGCGCTGGCATCCGTATTGAAGACAACCTCCCGGACAGCGGCCAGTTCCACGTCGCTCGATACAAAGTACCACTCCCACGCGAAATCCGGGTCAATCCATTGCGGAGAGCAGGTGAAGTGCGGCAGCTTTGCCACAATAAACTTGGCGTTCCTTTCAGCGCAGTCCTGCTCATATTGCCTGCAATCCTTCTCCGTTTGAAACTCCGTCCCGTCATCAGCGACGAATATCCGCTTCTCGACCTCGATCTTTTCTACCCTTTCAGTCATTTCTGCACCCCCTTGATTTTCCTAAAGATTATCTTTCGTTACCAATTGGCAATTATTGAACAAATTAAAAGCCCCTGTCCTGCCGGAGATATTGCTGAATTGTCGGCATCCTGTTTTTCCAGAGATTCAGGTATCCGTCTCGCATCAGCGGAGAGGCCCCATAATGCTTCTCGAACAGGCCGACGACCGCATTGTACTTATCATTCAGCTCCCGCAGAACAGACACCGCCGCCCGATCTGTATTGACGTTTCTGGACTTGAGCATATCCTTGGCCTCATCGTTCAGCTCCAAAACGAGCTGGTTGATGGCCGCCTGCACTTTTTTCTCGTCACCACAGGTCATCTCCTGCCGATGCTTCTCAAAATACTGTCTAGCTTTCATCTTATTTCCCCTTTCGTCTTGCTCGGCACCGTGCCCGCCGTTCCCGGCGCTCCTCTTCATACAGGCGGGCAATCTCCGTGTCATCTTCATACTCGGGCAGGCTTTCAAGCCATTTCTGGAGGAATGGGATGTGCGGAAACACGAAATCAGCAATCAGGCAACCGGCGCCCAGCACCAGCAGGAACACGCACAGGATCGCCAGGCTGATAACCAGGTCGGCCATGAATTCAGGACTCATACGGTTCTTCCCTCCCTAAAAGCAGATATGGAAGTTCGTATTTAACGAAGTTGGCTTCCATTGCCGCCGCCTCAGCGTCCAGATCCATGCTCCAAGCAGCTAGGTATTCGTCCCGGGCGGCCTTGTTGGTCCAGTTGTCCTTGTGCAGCCCGGCGGCATCCATGACTATGTATCCATCAGCGTCGATCTCATAGATGCGGTCATCGTGGGTTTTCTCCCACTCCTCTTCAAGTGCAATGTCTTCGGCATCCGCCTTATAGATGTACTCGACCATACTATGGTCGAAATCATAGCGGAACAGCTTCCCGTTCAGTTTATAGGGCTTACTCTTCATTCTCATAGCCCTCCTCGTCATATTCATAATCGGTGTTGATTTCGACCATGTGCCCGTCAGGCAGACTCACGGTGAACAGCCCATTCTCGGCGATGAACTCCGCCTCTCCGGGCATCTTAAAGATTTCGCCGAGCCGGCCGCCCTGTGGCTCCTTCTCTCTGGATACCAGCTCCAGCGGCACCAATCCGATCACGCCCGCATCGACAGGGAACTCAGCTCCGTCGCTCCCAAGGTAGCAGCCGTCTCCGTGTGCCGTCCCGGCGACGGCCACCTCAAGCCCTGTGTCCGGGTCCTTAAATGTGCCGTCTGCAAATTCGTTCTGGTCTCTCCAGACTCCATAATAGAGACGATCATCAAGGACATAGCAGATGTCACCAATGTAGAATCCAATGTCGGAACGTATCTTTACTGACACATTCATCCAAGTAAAATCAGCTTCGCAGAGGCAGCCAATCCAGTAGGACGGCCCGGGGCTGTGCCGGTACACGCCGCTTTCGAGTCTCTGCTTCACCTCCTCGATCTTGGACTCACGCTCCTCCGGGTGCTCCCTGAAGAACTTTCTTGCATCCTGGCGGCCACGCTCATAAGCGTCGTCATCGAAAGCCTCTCCCATGATGGCCCGGAGGGCAAATGCACTCATCTTGGCAGTGTTCATTGCTTCTCCTCCCAACTCCCAGTGAACTGATTGGCCTCAAAGATTTCAGCTTCGGTCATCGGCCTCGACAGGTAGTAGAAAATCTGGGGGCCGCCATCCAGGTTATCCCGGTCAGCTACTCTCACGGTCACCTCTACGGTGTGCCTGAAGTTGTTCCGGCGGATCTCGCAACTCTGGCCAGATCTCACAATTTTCACGGTCAGTTCAAAAAGTTCCTCCGCCTGACGTTCGTTCAGGTCAGTTTCTTCGCTATGAAATCTCCAGGAATTCACGAAGTTCTTTTTCGCCACATATCCGAGAGCTTTCAGTTTCTCGACCGTTACTTCTGATCTTTTCATATCGCTCTTCCTTTCGGTTATGGTATTTAATTACCGTAACTTAACTATACATTACCAACTGGCAAAGTCAAGATAATTTTCTTTATTTTTAGAAAAATTTTTACTTATAAACGGTTTAGGTGATTATGCTCGTAGAAGCCCTTAGAATCAGTTTTGGCGGGTTTTACGCTCGAAGGTATAAGTATATCTGGAGTTTCTAAAAAGCCCGTGAGAACATTTTGTAAAATGCAGACTTTGAGAATTGGGCATTATGTATATTGATTTTCCCTGCGGTGTTGTTCCCAAAGACAGAGATGCTTGACTCTGGCATTTTGGTATGCTAAAATCTGTTTCAGCCCTGCTTCATGCGATTTCCGCATTTAATGAGAGCTCCCTGCTTAACCGCCGGAGCCAAAAAATATTGCAGGGCAAAGCACCCATGAAAGTGGGTGCTTTTTTATTGACAATACAGAGCCGTTCCTGTATGATACGGGGCAGGTGATGAATATGTTCAAGAAAAAACCAGAAAAAGCGGATTATAAACTCTTATGTCACTTCCTCAGAGGCTCCGCAGCCGCTTTCTCCCTGTTCGCACTTGAAAGCGAGGGAGAGTTCATGGCTCTGGCTGACAAGTTTGAAGCGAATCAGGCCACGGACGACGACCGCAAACTGGTCCTTAGAATCCTTCAGGATGCAGTTACGCACTTCAGGCAGTCGCCGGACTCTGATGAAAAGTCTTTCGGACTGCTGGAGGCTGGTCTCCTGATCCAGCAGATGGAGCTGGAGCTGAGAGGCGAATTTATCTGATATCAGGCGCATCACAACTGAATTTCTCGACGAAATGCGAAAACACCCCCACTCCGCCGTTCGGCTAAGTGGGGGTGTTTTGGAGTCTTATCTTTTTTTGGCCTTCCGCTTTCCGTTTCCTTTTCCATGCGGAGTCCCAATTTTGTTTTTCATCACAAGCTGATTGACAAAGTCAATGGAGCCCACCGAAGGGCAGCGGTATGTAAAGATCGTCCTCCCGTTGTGATTCGTGACGGCAAAATCACCCCGGCCGATGATGTCCATACCGACCAACATCCCTATCGGCTCTCCTCCGGCGGTCTGTGAGCCGATTTCAGAGTCAATCACGATGATCCCTTCAAAATTCACATTGTTTGGGAGCATCGTGTCCACACAAAAGGTGTCTACTTCTTTACTGCCCGTCGGAGTTGCTACTATTTGCTTCCCAATCGGTACGAGTTTCAGGTCCTCCGCAACGCTATGGGAGATGGCACTCATTGTAGCTCCAGTATCCCAAAGAGCACGGACCGTAACCTTTTGTCCGTTTGCCGAGATGTAAACTTCGTTGTGCAGCTGCATCAGCAGCCCATCCGATCTCGTCGAAAATGCATGACAAGGGTCCATATCCTACCCTCTCTCTTTCGTATTTGCTGCGCCGTAAGCCTACGGGGCGATAACCTGCGAATTCGCAAAATAGTTGGTGTATCCAGATTCATCGCCATTACACAGCTGGACAATGAAACTCCCGACGGGATGTTCCTTTGAGACCTCCGAGATGGCATCTTTGGGGCTATCATATGCCCCCAATACTGCCTTGTCCTTTATGGCGAGGTAGCAACACCCATACTTTTTGAACAACTCATCGTAGTTTTCGATAAACCACTTGAAGTCTTCGTCCTGCACTTTCCGCACCTCCTCGCATACAATATATGCGCTTCTCGGATTCCTATCCCTTCAGGAGCAGATCCTGTGCTTAGATTTTATAGCATCCCGCCCAGGTTTGCAAGTAGCTGGAAAATAAAAATTCCCCCTACCCAGGACAACGCCTGGATAGGGGGCATATATACCGTCATTCAGTTTTCTGGGCTGGCGAGGGGGCGCCAACCCCTGCATGACGGGCGTATCGGGCGGAGGCAGACCCGTTTACGCTTTGCTCAGGATGGTCGTGATGATTGCCTGGGCGATGTCCTTCTTCTGGGTCAGGCCATCAATATTGGCGCCGCACTCCTCCGCCTTTTTCTTCAGCTCGGCGGCGCTCATTCCCATAAGCTCGCTGATCTGGATGGCGTAGGCGGGGTCAACGCCGGTTCTGCTTTCGACTACCACAGTCTCTGGGGAATCGGCGGCAGCAGAGCCGGTAACCGCTGTCAGCGTAATTTTCTGGCTCCGCACCTCGGCCTCGATTTTGCTTGTCAGGTAGTCATTCAGATTGCCATAGATCTCTTCAAGGGTGCTCTGTGCAGTTTCGGACAGAAGAGACACGGCCTTATCAAGCGATTTTTGCAGGGCCTCTTTCTGGGCGTCCGCATCAAATAAGCCGTCTTTCTTCAGGGCATCAACGAAGGTCTGGCTGGTGTAAGTAACTGCCGTAGTTACGGCATCGGTCACCTGCTCCAGCAGGTTCTTCAGCTCAACACTGTCGGTCTCTGCCGCAATCTGACCGGATTTCTGATTCAGAAAGCGAATCAGGAACGAGGCGCAGACCGTGATGGCCGCAATGATGACGGCCTGGAGTAGCTGGGTTAGGAATTCAGACATAGTACACCTCTTTCTTCAAAATCAGTGGACCTCGTGCTTTTCACAGTGGAACGGGCAGGACGAGCACTGCGTTTCATCACAGTGCTTCTCCCCGTCCTATCTGGCAAGGCAAACGATCCAGTAAACGACAAAGGCCAGCCCCGCCACAGCGGATGCCAGCCCCAAAACTCCTATTGCGATCCCTTCCATATCAGCTCGGAATCTTCAGCTTCTGGCCGACCACAATGGTCGAAGAGGTCAGGCCGTTCAGCTTCGAGATCTCCTGCCACCGGGCGCCGCTGCCGAGCTTCTTTTGGGCAATCCCCCAGAGCGTGTCTCCGGCGACTACGGTGTAGACCTCTTCTCCGCCGGATGTGGCGATGTCAGCGGCATCGACCCACCCATAGACGGTGGAGCCGCCGCCCGCCTCTTTGATGAGATGATACGGGTGCTTTGCGCCCTTGGCGATGCTCGTGATCTTCGCCGTGCCCGGCTTGCACTTGACACCAGTGGCGGCGTTGCTGTTCGTGTAGTGGGTATCTCCGGTAAACTCCACGATGTCGCCAACCTTCAGGTCCCCGGCAGTCGTAGTAGCGCCAGTGCCGGGCTTCGTGGTGGTGCCGCTTCCGGTAGACGGGGTGCTGATGCTCTCTCCGGTGTAGGTCACATAGGGCAGCTTGCCGTGCTTACTCCAGGTCCGGGTGTTGTAGCCAGCCTTGGCCCCGATGTTCCCAACGGATGTCACCTGCACCCGGTTCTTCCACGCCGGGGTACACTCAACGGCGAGACCATTGCCGATGTAGACGCCGATGTGGCCCTTTACCCACAGAGCCTCACCTACTTCCATATTGGCCCAGCCGGTGGTGGACACGTTCTTGCACTTGGTAATCATCGTGTCAGCGCCAATGTCCGGGACGCCGTTGACGGCATGGCTT
>ENA-ORNG01000276-ORNG01000276.1-human-gut-metagenome-genome-assembly--contig:-NODE-276-length-49977-cov-4.453007_pt1 | contig 49977 bp, 64 predicted proteins | sample MGYA00242113_ERZ509018 | MGnify/ENA primary metagenome ERZ509018 (study PRJEB26280, sample SAMEA2338711) | human gut metagenome | biome: human gut; feature: human-associated habitat; material: faeces... | reverse complement strand
CCTGGGGATTCACTCGCTTGTCGCCTTCCTGCAACTCGAATTATTTAGAGTATATCCATTTATTATCTTTCTGCGCACTTCACGGTGCGCAGATATCTGGAGTATTTGATGATCAAGTTATCTGAAAAAGGCGTGTTTCTCGCCAGCAATAACGAAATAATTGCCGAAGAACATTTCACCGGCGAAATAAAAAAAGAAGAAGCAAAAAAAGGCACTATTGCCTGGTCTATTCTCTCTTCTCATAATACGTCCGGAAATATGGATAAACTTAAAATTAAGTTTGATTCATTAGCCTCTCACGATATTACCTTTGTTGGTATTGTACAGACCGCTAAAGCGTCCGGTATGGAACGTTTCCCGCTGCCGTATGTGCTGACCAACTGCCATAACTCACTCTGTGCTGTGGGCGGCACCATTAACGGTGATGACCATGTTTTTGGTTTATCGGCGGCCCAGCGTTATGGCGGTATTTTTGTGCCACCGCATATTGCGGTCATCCATCAATATATGCGTGAAATGATGGCGGGCGGCGGCAAAATGATCCTCGGGTCAGACAGCCATACCCGTTACGGTGCGTTAGGGACAATGGCGGTTGGCGAGGGCGGCGGCGAGTTGGTAAAACAGCTGCTTAATGACACCTGGGATATCGACTATCCGGGCGTGGTTGCGGTGCATCTGACCGGAAAACCTGCGCCGTATGTGGGGCCGCAGGATGTGGCGCTGGCTATCATCGGTGCTGTGTTCAAAAACGGTTACGTCAAAAACAAAGTGATGGAGTTCGTAGGTCCCGGTGTTGCAGCGCTCTCTACCGATTTCCGTAACAGCGTTGACGTGATGACCACTGAAACGACCTGTTTAAGTTCTGTCTGGCAAACCGATGAAGAAGTCCATAACTGGCTGGCGCTGCACGGTCGCGGCCAGGATTACTGCCAACTTAACCCTCAATCAATGGCGTACTACGATGGCTGCATCAGCGTTGATTTAAGCGCCATCAAACCAATGATTGCGCTGCCATTCCACCCGAGCAATGTGTATGAAATCGACACGCTGAACCAGAACCTGACCGACATTCTGCGTGAGATTGAAATTGAGTCCGAACGCGTGGCGCACGGTAAAGCCAAACTCTCGCTGCTGGATAAAGTGGAAAATGGTCGCCTGAAAGTGCAGCAGGGGATTATCGCGGGCTGTTCTGGCGGTAACTACGAAAACGTCATCGCGGCGGCGAATGCGCTGCGCGGTCAATCCTGCGGCAATGACACCTTCTCGTTAGCGGTTTACCCGTCATCACAGCCGGTGTTTATGGATCTCGCCAAAAAAGGTGTGGTAGCAGATTTGATCGGCGCAGGCGCAATCATCAGAACCGCGTTCTGCGGCCCATGCTTTGGCGCGGGCGATACGCCAATCAACAACGGTTTGAGTATTCGCCACACCACGCGTAACTTCCCGAACCGCGAAGGCTCTAAGCCAGCTAATGGGCAGATGTCAGCGGTGGCGTTGATGGACGCTCGTTCTATCGCTGCGACTGCGGCAAACGGTGGCTATTTAACCTCTGCCAGCGAACTCGATTGCTGGGACAACGTGCCGGAGTACGCCTTCGATGTAACGCCGTATAAAAACCGTGTTTATCAGGGCTTTGTGAAAGGGGCGACCCAGCAACCGCTGATTTACGGACCGAACATTAAAGACTGGCCAGAATTGGGTGCGCTGACTGACAATATCGTCCTCAAAGTGTGCTCGAAGATCCTCGACGAAGTGACCACCACCGACGAACTGATTCCTTCCGGTGAAACCTCTTCATATCGTTCAAATCCGATTGGTCTGGCGGAGTTTACTCTGTCACGCCGCGATCCAGGTTATGTTGGCAGAAGTAAAGCGACTGCTGAGCTGGAAAATCAGCGTCTGGCGGGAAATGTCAGCGAGCTGACAGAGGTGTTTGCGCGCATTAAGCAGATTGCTGGTCAGGAGCATATTGATCCGCTGCAAACTGAAATTGGCAGTATGGTCTATGCGGTGAAACCAGGCGATGGTTCTGCGCGTGAACAGGCGGCGAGTTGTCAGCGTGTGATTGGCGGTCTGGCGAATATTGCCGAGGAGTACGCGACTAAACGCTATCGTTCTAACGTCATCAACTGGGGGATGTTACCGCTGCAGATGGCGGAAGCGCCAACCTTTGAAGTGGGGGATTACATTTACATCCCTGGCATTAAAGCGGCGCTGGATAATCCTGGAACGACGTTTAAAGGTTATGTGATCCATGAAGATGCACCGGTAACGGAGATTACGCTCTATATGGAAAGTCTGACTGCTGAAGAGCGCGAGATTATCAAGGCAGGTAGTTTGATTAACTTCAATAAAAACCGTCAGATGTAAAAAGCGCCATGTGAATGTAGGTCGCATCCGCAGTTATTGTCGGATGCGATGCCGACGCATCTTATCCGACCGACAAATCGTATCGAACTGTAGGCCGGATAAGGCGTTTACGCCGCATCCGGCACATAGTTAACAGCTCCTACTTCTTCGCCTCTGCAACCACTTTGCTACCCACGCCGCGGTTATTGTATTCCCACATGCGGTTGTAGTTAGTGTCATTCAGATTGCGCTGTACTTCGTCGTTATCATCAACGCTGCCGGTGTTACCCGCAAATGGACGATTAGAGATCACCGCATCAGCCCACGGTTTGGCTGTGTTAAAACCTTCGTTGATGGCGCTATCACGGATCACTACCTGACCGTTGGTATTGGCATCAACATCCAGCGAGCGGCCCAGTTGCGCCACGCCATCACCGGAAGCATTGAAACGGCTGTTTACGGCGAGGAAACCGTAGTAAATGTTGGACAGCGTAGCCGGTGCAAACACATACGCTTCTTGCTGGGTACGGGAGTTCACCACGCGGAATTCGGTGTTATCGAACACCACTGCGCCGCGACCAGAAACGATATCCACATCCCCTTCAATATAGCTGTTGGTCACCAGCGTACGCGGCTGACGATTCGTTTCCAGACGGTTCTGCACACCGCTGTTGGTGACAAAGAAGGTGTTCTGACGACCGAGAATGTTGACGTTATTGATCTGCACTTTGTCGCCATCAGTACGCAGTGCCACCGCCGGATGGTTACCCGCATCTACGCTATCGCCCAGCGTGTTTTCGATGGTCAGGTTTTGCAGTTGCAGGCCATTGTTTTGTGACCAGAAGACCGCAGAGCAGAGAACACCGATACTGTCGCTGCGTTTACTCTGGCAGCTATCGTACATATACCACGCCGGTTTACCTGGCATATATTTGCCGCGCGGGTTGACGTCGTGACGCCAGTCGGCAGGGCTCATGCCACCATCAAGGGAAAGCCCAATCTTCACATCAATCGGTTTTTCACCCGTACCGTACAGAGTAATTCCACCCGGAGCGGCAGGGACATACACCGTTCCCTGATACTCACCAGGCATCACGGCAATATACTGGCGCTTGTTGGTACGCTTGATAATTGCCGCATCTACCGCCGCCTGAATCGTGGTATGCGTTACACCTTGAGTACCCGCCGGGCCGACAACAAAGTCAGGTTGCGCAGGCAGGGTAATCGGGGAAGGATTCCACGCTGCCGCACCTGGTGTCAGGGATGCAAAATAGTGTTGAGCATCGAAATTCTGCGCTTCTTTTGCCGACAGAATCGGGCGCGAAGAGGTACCAGGCGCGGTTTGATCAGAAGGACGTTGATCGGGCGGTGTTGAGCTACAGGCGGTCAGCGTCACGCCAAAAGCCAATGCCAGCGCCAGACGGGAAACTGAAAATGTGTTCACAGGTTGCTCCGGGCTATGAAATAGAAAAATGAATCCGTTGAAGCCTGCTTTTTTATACTAAGTTGGCATTATAAAAAAGCATTGCTTATCAATTTGTTGCAACGAACAGGTCACTATCAGTCAAAATAAAATCATTATTTGATTTCAATTTTGTCCCACTCCCTGCCTCTGTCATCACGATATTGTGATGCCATGGTGTCCGACTTATGCCCGAGAAGATGTTGAGCAAACTTATCGCTTATCTGCTTCTCATAGAGTCTTGCAGACAAACTGCGCAACTCGTGAAAGGTAGGCGGATCCCCTTCGAAGGAAAGACCTGATGCTTTTCGTGCGCGCATAAAATACCTTGATACTGTGCCGGATGAAAGCGGTTCACGACGAGTAGATGCAATTATGGTTTCTCCACCAAGAATCTCTTTGCATTTATCAAGTGTTTCCTTCATTGATATCCCGAGAGTATCAACATGCAATGTTGTAGGGATGGCAATTTTTACACCTGTTTTGCTTTGCTCGACATAAAGATATCCATCTACGATATCAGACCACTTCATTTCGCATAAATCACCAACTCGCTGCCCGGTAACAACAGCCAGTTCCATTGCAAGTCTGAGCCAACATGGTGATGATTCTGCTGCTTGATAAATTTTCAGGTATTCGTCAGCCGTAAGTCTTGATCTCCTTACCTCTGATTTTGCTGCGCGAGTGGCAGCGACCGGGTTTGTTGTTATATGGCCTTCAGCTATTGCCTCTCGGAATGCATCACTCAGTGTTGATCTGATTAACTTGGCTGACGCCGCCTTGCCCTCGTCTATGTATCCATTGAGCATTGCCGCAATTTCTTTTGTGGTGATGTCTTCAAGTGGAGCATCAGGCAGACCCCTCCTTATTGCTTTAATTTTGCTCATGTAATTTATGAGAGTCTTCTGCTTGATTCCTCTGCTGGCGAGGATTTTTTCGTAGCGATCAAGCCATGAATGTAACGTAACAGAATTATCACTGTTGATTCTCGCTGTCAGAGGCTTGTGTTTGTGTCCTGAAAATAACTCAATGTTGGCCTGTATTGCTTCAGTGATTGCTATCCTCCTGTCTCGGCCTAATCCAAACTCTTTACCCGTCCTTGGGTCCCTGTAGCAGTAATATCCATTGTTTCTTATATAAAGGTTAGGGGGTAAATCCCGGCGCTCATGACTTCGCCTTCTTCCCATTTCTGATCCTCTTCAAAAGGCTACCTGTTACTGGTCGATTTAAGTCAACCTTTACCGCTGATTCGTGGAACAGATACTCTCTTCCATCCTTAACCGGAGGAGGGAATATCCTGCACTCGCGTACCCATCGACGAACTGTTTCAAGGCTTCTTGGGCGTCGCTGGCGTGCGTTCCACTCCTGAAGTGTCAAGTACATCGCAAAGTCTCCGCAATTACACGCAAGAAAAGCCGCATTGATGCGGCAATGGTAGGTCTGGATATCTTGAGAAATGAACAGGCCTCATTGGGTTTGAGGCTGTGTGATTCCATGGTTAGTCCTTGCGTAGCTCGCTGATTCTTCTGTAAGTCTCTGGTGCTTTGTTTCCGTGTATCTTCATTTCAGACTTCAACAGAGCAACGAGGGAATCCCATTCGTTGAGGATTCCTTTGAATGCTGGAACGCGCTTTGCAACCTTGTTGAATGAATCTCTGATTTCTGGAATCTGCTCAACAAGTGCAACGCATCGTCTGAAATCGGCTGCGTCATGGGGAGCGCCGAAGTGATGACCATAGATATTCTTTTTCAGTCCACATGCGATTGAGGCAAGAGTTGCGCTACTGATGCCAACATCGCCAGTCGATTGCCATTTCAAAACCTTCATAGCCAAATCTGACATTTCTTGTCTCCAATAAAAAAACCGCCATCAGGCGGCTTGGTGTTCTTTCAGTTCTTCAATTCGAATATTGGTTACATTGTTTTCATATATGAATAAATAAATTAGCTTTTTTCGTTGCCTTCGCGTTCTTTATTAATTTTAACAAACTCGTTTTTACCACGCTCTCCAAATGCGTCTTTAGAGTCGTTGTATCCGCAATCGCAGCACACATAATCACCAGACCATCCACGCATTGTTTTTTCTTTTGCAATATTTCCAGAACCGCATTTTGGACAAGACATATCACTACCTCCAAAGCATGAGTGAGATGACAACGTAACATTGATTGGAGATTAACAATAGATTGCTGATGTAAAAGATATGTATAAGCTTCGCTTTCAAAGTGGAGGTTCTGGTAGCGGCATCCAGAACAAGGCGTTCCCTAACCACGATAAAGTGCCGTCGCTCAACTCCACGTATTCCCCTTGTACCTGTCCTGCCATATACTCGCCGTGCTTTGAATAAATTAAAATCCAATCATCTTGAGGGGGCATTCGCTCACTACAGCTTATCCAACCATCCGGAGTCACCGGAAGCGAGAACGGCAGCACATCTCTGTGAACAAGTTTTTGCTGTGACAGGTTATCCAGAACTTTCTGTACTGCTGCATCACCGAATACACCAAGCGCATCTGCCATAACTCCTACAACCTGATAAGCCTCAGCGCATACCGTGGATAAACCATCCGGAATATCCGGATAGTTGCCTGCCAGTCTACGCAAAACAGCCTTAACAGCCTCAATACGGTCATCATCGTAACTTTCCGCCGTATCTATGCGGTCGAGCATGATGATTGCGTTATCAATATCAGGATTGCCGGTCCACTCATTACCGCGATTGGATTCGGCAGCCTGGTTGCCGCGTACTGGTTGATTGTCGGCTTTACCCAGTCTGTCGTCGCTGCATGAATGCCCTTCCAGCCAGGCCAATGCTTGTCGCATGAAATACGCAATATGTTTGCCGTGGTAATCGTCTTCATCGATGTGAAAAGCGATACTACGAATGTATTCAATTGCGTTTTCAATGGCCTCTAACGCTATCGGCGCTGGCGGAGTGGTATATAGTTTTCGACATTTGTATATCCAACCGGCATGGTCAGGCGTGTCTGTAAAACGCAAATCGTCTTCGTAGCACTCACGACTACGTTCTTTCCATTCCGTCCACGGAACACCGCTATTCCAGGTGGGGCGAGTGCAGGACTGATACAGAACAGGCTCTGCTTCCAGCGATGCCAGAGCAATTTCATAAGCCAGGCGCTCAATATTGTCTCGCACGTCCAGGCTGCCGATTCGCTCTCTGATTTCTTTAATCAGTTCTTTGTCGGTAAAAGTAGTCATGTGTTAGTCCTCATCCACTTCAACGCCATCTTTCAGCGTGATGCCGTGCCAATCATCAGCCCAACTGGTTAGCCCTGGCGCATCAATGCTAGGCATATAGACGCTTGCAGTGTGGTAGCCCTTATCGTTATCAATGCTGGCAACGTGCTCGCCGTTGTATGCGCTCAGCGTGTCCAGGACGCTATAAAACTTTCCTCCGGCTGCCCTGAAATCCTTTACAGCCTTCACAAGGCGATTCCACGCTTTTTCCTGTTCTGGCGTCAGGTCGATTAATTCCTGCAAAGTTGCCATATCACTCTCCTTTGATGCCTATATTTACAGCCTGGCAAGCCTCTTTGAGCACCCAGTCAATAGCGTCTTTCCATGCTCCGGTTTCGACTGACGGATTTTCACGCTTAACCTGTTCATAGAAGCGCACTGCTTTAACCAGTCCTTCCGGTACTACTGGCGATGGCTGTTTAGCTTCTAAATCAGCAATTCTGTCAACCACGGCATCGACAGCATCTGAAAAGCCGAACCAGTTACTCCACTCCGGTCTGTCCCCGGTTGCTGCAAAGTACATATCAGCTAAAGCAGACTCAGCATGGTCACGCTCATTGATGAGTTGCTCTTCGCTTTTCTCCAGTTCAGCAATACGATTACTTCCATCCGAGATAACACCTTCGTAATACTCACGCTGCTCGTTGAGTTTTGATTTTGTCTCCTCAAGCTCAACACGCAGCTTCCCTACCGTTAGCGCAATATCCTCGTTCTCCTGGTCGCGGCGTTTGATGTATTGCTGGTTTCTTTCCCGTTCATCCAGCAGTGCAAGCACGGTAGCCGGATTAGCCTTGGCAACAAAATCCCGGACTGGCTTACAATCAATCTCCGCAATGGGTTGATACGATGTGTAGCCATGCTGTCTTGTATAACTACCGTGACGAATAACGAAAAAATCACCATTTATTTTTTTAGCCTGCCACTTATCTTCACCGGCTTTCTCTGCCGCTTCACGCAGTGCATGATAGTTAATTTTGATCACTGGTTGCCTCCTTTGCTGGGCTTTCGAATGTATCAAGCTCAAACAACTTAACCACGTCATCAAACAGGACATAATCGCCATCAGAATCTTCAGTCATGTCAGCGCCACAATCCTGACCGCACGAGTCACAACCATCCATATCAAGCTCGTATCGCTTCAGGTTTGCGATATTTGATAAATTCAGCGCCAGTACAGCCAGGTCATAAACCTCTTCGGCAGTGACATCGCTGTTCAGTCCCATTTCATGGCGATATATGATTTTTCCTACTCGTTGTTTTGTGATTGTCATTTTTGCTCACCGCCCTGTTCTTCCAGAAAAATACGCATAGCCTCAAGCATCTCTTCGGTGTCATACGGTGACAACTTGTCACGCAGGATGTGTTCAATGCTGTTAATGAACTTGCGGATTGCTTTGCGTTCAATTTCAGCCAGGAAAGCGTCGGTGGCTTGGGTTTCGATATCGTTAATTTCAGGAAGAATCTCTTCCCATGTAGCGATATCGCCATTCAAATGCCATCCGGCAATTCCACTGGAGTTATCCGCAACACTCCGAACGGCTTCAATAGCTTCATGCATTGCCGCATTCTCCGCCGCCAGCGCCGAAAACTTCTCGTGTGCCAACTTAACAGCTGCATCAGCCTGCTTAATTGACTCAATCGCTTTCTGGTGGTCTTCGGACAGAGCCGAAATCTTGGCCTCCGCTTCAGCAAATTTACGCACCAGATATTCAGCGTTTGTTTCGTTAACCTTTAAATCTCGTGGGATGCATTTACCTTTCAGAAAACCATCCATCTCAATTAGTGACATTTGTTTCATTTCTTCCCACTCCGCCACATCGCATTCAGATATTTGTTTTGATTCACTGATGGAAACGAGTTTTGCTTAAGTAATTCCTCTCTCGATGGCATTGGCTTTACGCGTTGGCGAATAATCATTTCTGCCGGAAGAATGCCGGGATTGTATGCAAGTCCTCTCATGATTTACTCTCAACGAACTGGTCAATAGCCATGCTAAGTGACACACCTAAAGTCTCGATATGCTGCTGAATATCCTGTAGCGTCTGCGCCTGAGATAACAGGATTTCACGGTTGCATAACTCTTTAACCAGATGCTCAAACTTGCTGTAATAACCGATACGACTTAGTGTTTCTTTCCCTGCATTCTCGCCTTCTTTGATAATTCCTCTTTCGCTAAGAATCAGATCGTGTTTGGTTCCGGTGATAACGTATTTGCCGAGGTCGATGTTTAGCTTCATTGTTAATTATTCCATGTTAATTTATTCGTATGCCTGCTCTTTCTTCATCGAGTTTTTTTAGCTTGTATCGCATAGCCCTTACTGAATAAATTGAGCGGCAGGTTGCAATTGCTATTTCTTCTGCGGAGAACTTACCGAAAAGTGATACTTCTGCTCTTGTCCAGCGTCTTCCACGAAGTCGGCTAACAATGTCAGCGCCAATCCTTGTTGCTTTCGCCATAACTGCTTTTTCAGTCCTTTCCAGTTTTTCAGCAATAACTTCAACTGGCATTGTCGCCGATACTTCGCGCAAGAAATCGACTTCCCATTTCTCCCATGGAGTCTTTTTCATAGGCGATACCGTTATTTGATAAGAAGTGAAGGTTTCCCAACCTTGAGTTGAGCACCGGGAATATTTATTCCTGCTTTTAGTTGGTGCTTGATTGCCAGTTTGTCGGCTTTAATTGTCGTTTCAAACTCAACGTATTCAGGAGGAAGGGCGCTTGAGTCGATTATTTCTACAATTTCTGACGGTTTGCGGATTGTTACCTGGTGAATACCTGCTCGAATATTTTTCTTGCCAACCATTTCAAGCGATGACGCTATATATGATTTGATGCTGTCAATCTTATTTTGAATTACTGCGGCTCGCTCATTCAGTGACTTTGCCTCTTCCTTGAGGCGTTCGGCATAACCAGATTCATTTTTAATGACGGAAAGAAGTTGTTCTATTTTATCGGTAAATTCTCCTTCCATGCCTTCTATTGTGTCAGCAATCATCTCTGGTTCTAAATCTGAATCCATCAATTTTGCGTATTCATTGGCAATTTCATATAGTTTGCTCACTGGCAACCTCCAGTTTCGCTTTGCATTCTATGTAAATGGCTTGTACGTTCTGCTGCAATTTCATTCCAGATGTCAGGCGATATGCTTCTGCAAAATATCTCTTCAAATCATCCATGTTTTCAGCCTGAGCCATTTCATCACAAAGAAGTTGTGCTTTTTCCGTTATTTCCTGCTGGCGTTTCCGTTCATCTTCGCGGATATCTTCCTCTGATTTATGCGGCATAACTGGTTCAGTCCACACACCTTCTTCTTCGTTTAGTACGTGAATAGCACTATCAAGACGTGATGCCTTAGGCCAATACTTGCTTGCACGCTTTACGACCGTCTTTCGCGCCATCTCATTCCAGTGATTTACCCATGGTCCTTTATCGCTGAATGCTGCCTTGCTTGTTTTCCTTACAGCCTCAATTTCAGCCAGACTCATCTCTTCCGTTAGATAATCACCTGCTGGCGTCTTAACTGTGCAGTAAACGCCAACGATATCACCACGATCACCGAAGGCGTTGTATTTATGGGTTGGTGCTTTATCAAGCCCGTTTGACTCATAGGTATCGTTAGCATGAACAAGTTTTGCCTGACCCCATGAGATAACACCAGACTCCATTGCAATATGGAGCAATCCCATATAGCTGATATCAAGGCAAACCATGCCATCGCGCGGAACCAGATAAGCCAGTTTGCTTGCAGGGTTTAAGGTGATGCCGATCGCCGCAACATTGATGATGGCGTTCTGTGCGCTGGTTGGATTTGCCAGTGCTGTTTTAGCCAGGTAATCATTTTTCTGGAAATACTGAATTGCAAACTGGCTTTCCTTAGCCCATGTCACCGTCTGTTCAGTCAATGCTCCGCAGAATAACTGCTCCTGCTGTTTAACGAATTCAACGATATTGCTCATGCTGCTTCTCCATAAATGTGTCTGCGTTTGAATATTGCGAAGGCATATTCAGCCTTAACTCTTTCGGTTATTGCATCCCAGAACCATTCAGCGGCTTTTTCCTGATAGTTACAATCATCATCTTCCAGCCAGTCGATAGCGTCCTTAGTGTGTTCATCTGGTTTATATGAGCGAAGCATTTCGCTTATTGGGTCGCAACGTTTGCAGAGGCGAACAACTTCACTGTTGATTCGCTCGTAATCTTCATCAGTAAAACTTGCGATTATTTGCGATATTTCACGCTTATCATTCAGAGTCAGAATCATCATCTTTCTCCTGTTCTTTGTGCTGATTGAGCATTTTGTTCATCTGACGAATGAATTCTTCGTCTGACCAGTTATCTGTAAAACTCATTTCCTGCGATACCACGGAAGGTTGATAGCTGATTTCATCGCTTTATTTGCTTCAAGCCACATTTTTGAATCACCAATAAATCTGGCTATTACTGCTTTGTTCTGTGCAGCACGAAGCATCTGGTGATTAATGGCTATTTCATTGCGCATAATAAGACCTCAACTCTTTTCCATCCGTCACGTAATTTACTGGTGATTCGTTCAAGTAAAGATTCGGAAGGGCAGCCAGCAACAGGCCACCCTGCAATGGCATATTGCATGGTGTGCTCCTTATTTATACATAACGAAAAACGCCTCGAGTGAAGCGTTATTGGTATGCATATAAAAAGGCCCTCACACTGGAGGGCAAAGAAGATTTCCAATAATCAGAACAAGTCGGCTCCTGTTTAGTTACGAGCGACATTGCTCCGTGTATTCACTCGTTGGAATGAATACACAGTGCAGTGTTTATTCTGTTGTTAGTGCCAAAAATAAAGGCCGACTATGCGGCCTCGGAAGGAAGTCCAATCATCTTATTCAAATCTTCTACCCGTAAAGCAGGAAGTGCTGTACTTGCTTTATCTGCTTCTTTTGGTAGCAATTCTTTGCTTTCAGGCCAAACTTCAATAAGTCGCTTAACTGTTGTGACTGAGTTCAAAGCAGCCCATACATTTGATTCGATATCCTTTTTCTTGGCTTCAAGTTTTTGTTGCAATGCGCAGATTTCATCAAACCTTTTTGTTATTTCGTGTTCTGCGCTAAACATGCATTTATCTTTGGTCGGAGTAGGGAGCAATATATCTTCGCCGTTGCCGTCTTTCCCATATGAATGCCATCCAACCCTTCTGCCAGATACAGTCAGATAAATTGAAGTAGAACTAACATCGTATGAGTAAAATGAACATCCCATCTTTTCAAGTTCTTCACTTATAGCTACCAACTTGGATGATAACTGATCCACTTCCTCAGTTTTCTTTTTACCGCCAAACGCAATAACTCTGGCGTCAAGTGCAAGCTGGTTCTTTAACTTTGTTACTTCTTCAAGTTCAGTGAAAACCCCAGACTTAATTAAAGCGTTACGAGCGATTTCCTCTTTCATTCTCGTAGTTAAGCGGATTGATGACATATTAATTCCTCTCAAATAAGTGGTTTGCTGCCTAATTTTATTTTCTGGCGACCAACACAAGTCACACCCATTTCACTGCGTGGCTTGCGGTAGTAAATACGGTTCTGTTTATGCTCGACTTCTTCTGCTTTCTTACAGCGAAGGCTTCCGAGTGATGCTGCTTTATCTGCTCTGACGCAACCAGAGAGCTTTAGCGCAATTTTTCGCGCCAGTCGCTGCTCTTGCATTGCCTGTTCACGTTGAGCCTGTCTGCGTGCTCTGCGGCGATTTCTGGCGTTATCGTCAGCCAGATATGTAATGACTACTGTCATGTTGACCTCCGATGATTGACTTTGGCGGTGACGCGCCGGGTGCTTATCTTCCAGTTGCCGTCGTGCAGCTGCACTTCACGTCACCCCAAAGCCAACTACTCTTTGGTTCCCGCATTTCGGCGGGACAATCCCATCAATGTTAAAGAGCCTGCCAATCTGTTCCGTTTGGCTACCAGCGTCCTGCTGATGGCTTAAATTTAAGATCTCTTTAATTAATGGTCAAGAGTATTTTTGAAGAAAACTTAAATTTTCTTTCGTAACTTAAGTTTGGCTTTGATTTTTAAAGGAAATAAAAAAAAGGGGCGAATGCCCCCCTTATGGAAGGTTTGCTAGTTTTGCATCGACAACTACGCCGATGATTTTGCAGTTTCCGTTGATCTCGATCATCGGATATTGTGGGTTAAGTGGTTTTAGAAACTTCCTGCCTGCATCAATAACTAACTTCTTGAAAGTTGCCTCGTTTTCTCCTTCGAGCTTTGCAACTACCAGTTTCCCGTTACGCGGCTCTACTTCAGGATCGACGAGTATTATCATTCCTTCAGGGATACTGAGACCGGCCGGAGCCGTCATTGAGTCTCCCTTCACGTCCAACCAAAACGAATCTTCTGAACAGTCTACGGTTGTATCGTACCAGTTATCTATTGCACGCTTATGATATGGTTCTACAGCTTCCATCCAGCATCCTGCGCTCACCCAGCTAATCAGAGGGTATGACCCTCTTGGATCATGCCTACTGTGATAGGCAATGTTTGAAAGACTTTCCTCTCCTTTCATCAGATAGTCAGGGGAACACTTCAACGCATTAGCCAGGGCGAGAAGATTCTCTCCATTTGGCTCTGTCTCAGAGCGTTCCCACTGAGATATGGCAACATTAGACACGCCGACCATCTTTCCAAGTGCGGCCTGCCTGATCTTGAGTTCTTTTCTCCGAGCGCGAATGCGCTCTCCCATCAATTGAGTTTTCATAGTTAAGACATCTTAAATAAACTTGACTTAAGATTCCTTTAGTGGATAATTTAAGTGTTCTTTAATTTCGGAGCGAGTCTATGTACAAGAAAGATGTTATCGACCACTTCGGAACCCAGCGTGCTGTAGCTAAAGCGTTAGGCATTAGCGACGCAGCAGTCTCTCAGTGGAAGGAAGTCATCCCAGAGAAAGACGCCTATCGACTGGAAGTCGTTACAGCTGGCGCCCTGAAGTATCAAGAAAGCGCTTACCGCAAAGCGGCATAAGCAAATTGCTCTTTAACAGTCATGGTCCTCATTCCCGCCGAAATGCGGGAATACAACGCGCATAAGTTGATGCGCATAACTTCTTATTTGTTAAGGAAATACTTACATATGGTTCGTGCAAACAAACGCAACGAGGCTCTAAGAATCGAGAGTGCGTTGCTTAACAAAATCGCAATGCTTGGAACTGAGAAGACAGCGGAAGCTGTGGGAGTTGATAAGTCGCAGATCAGCAGGTGGAAGAGGGACTGGATTCCAAAGTTCTCAATGCTGCTTGCTGTTCTTGAATGGGGCGTCGTTGACGACGATATGGCTCGATTGGCACGACAAGTTGCTTCGATTCTCACCAATAAAAAACGCCCGGCGGCAACCGAGCGTTCTGATCAAATACAAATGGAATTTTAATAACATCCAACGAGGTAATTATATGCGAAACAAAGGCTTTAATCCACCTGATACACACAAAGAAGCTAAGCGTTTGCGCTTCCTTCGTTCCATTGATGAAAGAACTCAAATCTCTTTTGTGAAAGTTGCCAGAACTGAGCTTCTGAAGGCTGAGGCGAGGGCGTTGCTCCCGTCTCTACCAAAAGAGGAGGGATATACGTTCATTCCAAACGCATTTCTGGAAAAGCTGATCAAAGAAGACATATCCGTAAGTCAGTTTAACGATGTTCTTAAGGTCTTTCGTCAAGGCAGGTAGTGATGAGCAATACAGCAAAAATCTACGATTTCAGCGCCGCACACGAGCGCAGGAGCAACAGGATGGAGAACCAGAAAACTGGTTACATTCCGTTGTACCGGAGCATTCTGAAACAGTCATGGGCGAAAGATGTTTATCTTCGCACCCTGTGGGAAAACCTTCTCCTGAATGCCGCCAGAAAGCCATACAAAGCGAATTTCAAAGGTCATGAATGGCATCTGCAACCCGGTCAACTGGTTGTGACAGCAGCTGATTTAGGTCTTCAGTTATGCGACAGGCATGGCAAGCCGGCAAGCCGTGATCAGGTTGAGCGGATGCTTCAGGTTTTTGTGAAAGAGGGGATGATCTCCATTGATGGAGAGAAGCAAAAAGGTCGTGTGATCACCATCACAAATTACCATGAATACGCTCAAAAAATGGACAATTCCCCCGCACATGAAGCCGCACAAACAACCGCACATGATGCCGCACATGATGAAGCCAGTAATGGCGCGGCTTTCAGCGTACATGCCGCACATGAAAGCGCACATGAAGCCGCACAAACAACCGCACATCATGAACAAGAAGGTATTAACAAGAATATAAATAATACCCCCCTACCCCCCAATGGGGGAGGCGATGGGCAGGTTAAACCTGAACGTCGCAAGGCAGAACGAATCGACTACGAATCCTTCCTGAACGCCTACAACACCGAAGTCGGTGACAGGCTTCCACACGCTGTTGCGGTCAACGAGAAACGCAAACGCCGCCTGAAGAAAATCATCCCGCAACTGAAAACGCCAAACGTGGACGGTTTCAGAGCGTATGTCAGGGCGTTTGTGCATCAGGCCAAGCCGTTTTACTTCGGAGACAACGACACGGGCTGGACGGCAGATTTTGATTACCTGCTGAGGGAAGATTCGTTAACGGGAGTTCGGGAAGGGAAGTTTGCAGACAGGGGGATTGCATGAAACAGGATATCGAAGCGAGCGTTATCGGTGGCCTGCTGATTGGTGGATTAACACCAATTGCCAGTGACGTTCTGGCAACGCTTGAGCCGGAAGCGTTTTCAATACCGCTCTACCGGAAAGCCTTCGAGGTTATCCGCAAGCAGGCGCGAAACAGAAACCTAATCGACGCGCTGATGGTTGCCGAGGCGTGCGGAGAGGAGCATTTCACGTCAATCCTGATGACCAGCAAAAACTGCCCGAGTGCCGCAAACCTGAAGGGATATGCCGGAATGGTCGCGGATAACTATCACCGCCGTCTGGTGCTGGAAATCATGGATGAAATGCGTGAACCAATTCAAAGCGGAACCATCGACGCATCGAGTCAGGCGATGGATGAGCTTGTAAAGCGTCTCTCAGCCATCAGAAAGCCCCGTGACGAGGTTAAACCGGTACGGTTAGGGGAAATCATCACTGACTACACTGACACGCTTGACAGGCGTCTGAGGAACGGAGAAGAGTCAGATACCCTGAAGACCGGAATCGAAGAACTTGATGCCATCACCGGAGGGATGAACGCAGAAGACCTGGTGATAATCGCTGCTCGTCCTGGCATGGGGAAAGCAATGGCGCTAAGCGAAGGGATTTTACTTGCAGATGGCACCTGGACTACTCACGGAGAAGTCAAAATTGGCGATCGCATCGCGTCAATAGACGGGCTTCCTTCGGAGGTAATTGGCGTCTTCCCGCAAGGGAAGAAATTCACATATTTAGTCACCTTTGAAGACGGACGTAGCGTGAAATGTGCCGACAACCACTTATGGGAAATTTCATCATCAAGATTTACTGGTAAGCGCGTTGTTGATACTGATGCGCTGGCTGGGATGCTACAAAAAACACGTTATCAGGGAAGAATAAGAGTGCCATCCTTGACCGGAGACTTTGGTAAAAATATTCCCCTTGATGGTTGGGTTATTGGGGCTCTACTTGGTGACGGTTCGTTGATAAAAGGCATCAAATTCACCAACTCGGAAGAATATGTCCTGAGCCGCATGAGTGATGCAATTGCACCACTGCGACTGGTTAAGGTAGGAGAGAATGATTACTTGATAAGCAACCAAAAAGGCCAGAAGAACCCACTATTGGACAAACTACGTGGCATTGGGATGATCGGGAAAGGTGCGTCCGAGAAGGAAATCCCAGCAGAAATTTTTAGTGCTAGCAAAGAAATACGTACCGGTGTTTTAACTGGCCTTCTCGAGACAGATGGCTGGGTTGAGAAGTCCGGATGCATCCGCTTTAGTTCATCCAGTCAGAAATTAGCTAAAGGATTAGTAAGGCTTGTTAGATCTTTAGGTGGAACCGCCAAAGAATCCAGCAGGACGGGAATAGTTTACACGTACAAAGGAGAGAAGCATGACGGACTTGATGCACACATGGTCAGCATGAAGTTGCCATCATCTTTGATAGAGCAAATTCACTCACCACGTTTACGCAAAAATCTCGGGATTAACAGGCTTGGCGACCTTGGTGTGGGTATCAAATCGGTTGAAGTTGTTGAGCCAGAAGAGTGTCTCTGCATCATGGTAAGCCATCCTAGCCATCTCTATGTGACAACGGATTACATCGTTACGCACAATACGGAACTGGCGCTGAAGATTGCCGAAGGCGTTGCAAGCCGCGTTATTCCTGGTTCTGACGTCCGGCGCGGGGTATTGATTTTCTCAATGGAAATGAGCGCATTGCAGATTGCAGAGCGAAGCATTGCCAACGCCGGGAGGATGTCGGTTAGCGTGCTGCGAAATCCTGCATCGATGGATGACGAAGGCTGGGCGCGTGTTGCTAACGGCATGAGTCAGCTTGCAGATTTGGATGTATGGGTAGTCGATGCCTCGCGGTTATCGGTCGAAGAAATACGCTCAATCGCAGAACGGCACAAACAGGAAAATCCAAACCTGTCACTCATCATGGCGGATTATCTTGGCCTGATTGAGAAGCCGAAAGCAGACCGCAACGACCTCGCAATTGCTCACATCTCCGGAAGCCTGAAGGCGATGGCGAAAGACCTGAAAACGCCTGTTATCTCCCTGAGTCAACTTTCGCGCGATGTTGAGAAGCGACCAAACAAACGCCCGACAAACGCAGATTTGCGTGATTCAGGAAGCATTGAACAGGACGCAGACTCAATCATCATGCTCTATCGGGAAGCTGTATATGACGAGAACAGTAGCGCCGCGCCATTTGCTGAAATCATCGTGACGAAAAACCGTTTTGGCTCGCTTGGTACGGTTTACCAGCGGTTCTGTAACGGACACTTTGTTGCATGTGACCAGGATGAAGCCAGACAGATTTGCACAGCATCAAATGCACCTGCTGCGCGTGGCAGACGATATGCACAAGGGGCTGACGTATGACCATCTACATCACTGAGCTAATAACAGGCCTGCTGGTAATCGCAGGCCTTTTTATTTGGGGGAGAGGGAAGTCATGAAAAAACTAACCTTTGAAATTCGATCTCCAGCACATCAGCAGAACGCTATTCACGCAGTACAGCAAATCCTTCCAGACCCAACCAAACCAATCGTAGTAACCATTCAGGAACGCAACCGCAGCTTAGACCAAAACAGGAAGCTATGGGCCTGCTTAGGTGACGTCTCTCGTCAGGTTGAATGGCATGGTCGCTGGCTGGATGCAGAAAGCTGGAAGTGTGTGTTTACCGCAGCATTAAAGCAGCAGGACGTTGTTCCTAACCTTGCCGGGAATGGCTTTGTGGTAATAGGCCAGTCAACCAGCAGGATGCGTGTAAGCGAATTTGCGGAGCTATTAGAGCTTATACAGGCATTCGGTACAGAGCGTGGCGTTAAGTGGTCAGACGAAGCGCGACTGGCTCTCGAATGGAAAGCGCGATGGGGAGACAGGGCGGCATGAGACGACAGCGACGAAGTATCACCGACATAATCTGCGAAAACTGCAAATACCTTCCAACGAAACGCTCCAGAAATAAACGCAAGCAAATCCCAAAAGAATCTGACGTAAAAACCTTCAATTACACGGCTCACCTGTGGGATATCCGGTGGCTAAGACATCGTGCGAGGAAATGACAATGCTTTTAATTCAACCTGGATTTGGCCTTAGCATCAAAAAAGGGCACATGTTTGGCGAGAAAGAGTCTCAACGAAAAATGGTGTCTATCCAGTTGCCATTTATCAGTATTTATTGGCTAAACAGGGAGGCAACAAATTATTGGTATACATGCGCCAGAGCAGCATTTAACGACCCTGACTGGTTTGTGAAAAACCACCACGCAGTTCGTCAGGCAAAGAGAAAGGCCAATACGACATACATGAAGGCGTATCGAAAAGCATGGAAAGAACACCGCGATCGATACCAACAAGACATGGAAAAGCTTGAATCAGAAAACATGGAATTAAGACGAAAGCTCGGTGAAGCAAAACGAGACATTGATGCTTACAAGCGACTTTTTAATGGTGAAAGCCATGCTTAGCCCATCCCAATCCATTCAATACCAGAAAGAAAGCGTCGAGCGAGCTTTAACGTGCGCTAATTGCGGTCAAAAGCTGCATGTGCTGGAAGTTCACGTGTGTGAGCACTGCTGCGCAGAACTGATGAGCGATCCGAATAGCTCAATGTACGAGGAAGAAGACGATGAATGAGTTAATAAATGGCAATGCCATCAAAATGACAAGCATTGAAATCGCTGAGTTGGTGGGAAGTCGTCCAGATAACGTAAAAATATCAATAGAGCGCCTGGCTAAATCTGGAGTTATTCAACTTCCTGCATTGCAGGTTTTCGAAAAAATCAATAACTTAGGACTGCGCCGTAGTGTCGAGGCTTACGTCTTCGAAGGCGAACAAGGTAAGCGCGACAGCATTATTGTCGTTGCCCAGTTGTCGCCGGAATTCACCGCTCGTCTTGTTGACCGTTGGCGAGAGCTTGAAGAAGCTGCGGTTAATATCCCAAAAACGCTACCAGAAGCGTTGCGCCTTGCTGCTGATCTTGCTGAGCAGAAAATGCAACTGGAAAACCAGCTCGCAATTGCCGCACCTAAAGTTGAGTTTGCCGATCGCGTTGGCGAGGCCAGCGGAATTTTGATTGGAAACTATGCAAAGGTTGTTGGTATTGGTCCAAACAAACTGTTTGCGTGGATGCGCGATCACAAAATCCTTATTGCTTCAGGTTCCCGGCGCAATGTGCCAATGCAGGAATATATGGATCGCGGCTATTTCACAGTGAAAGAAACAGCGGTCAACACAAATCACGGAATACAGATATCGTTCACCACAAAAATCACCGGGCGTGGTCAACAGTGGCTGACCAGAAAGCTGCTCGATAACGGAATGCTGAAAGTAACAGGGGAGGCTGCTTAATGGCTAACCTACGCAAAGAAGCACGCGGCAGAGAATGCCAGGTACGTATTTACGGCGTATGCAATGGCAATCCTGAAACTACAGTTCTGGCACATTACCGGATGGCTGGAATTTGCGGAACGGGAATGAAACCTGACGACCTGATTGGCGCATGGGCTTGTAGCGCGTGTCACGATGAAATCGACCGACGCACCCATAATCTCGACAACAAAGACGCCAGACTTTACCACCTCGAAGGCGTGATCAGGACGCAGGCGATACTGCTGAAGGAGGGGAAGATTAAGCCATGAACGAATATCAGTTTGTGCTTCCTTACCCGCCGTCGGTGAACACCTACTGGCGAAGACGGGGAAGCCAATACTACATCAGCGATAAAGGCCAGAAATACCGAAAAGACGTTCAGCAAATCATCCGCCAACTCAAGTTAGACATTTTCACCAAATCACGACTCCGCATCAAAGTCATCGCAGACGTTCCAGACTCCCGCCGCCGCGACCTCGACAACATCCTGAAAGGTTTACTCGACTCCCTTATCCACGCCGGATTTGCGGAAGACGACGAGCAATTCGATGACATTCGCGTAATTCGTGGTGTGAAAGTACCAGGCGGACGGCTTGGAATAAAAATCACCGAACTGGAGAGCGTATGAACGCCACAATTCAAACGATACCAGAGCTTCTTATCCAGACACGAGGCAATCAGACCGAAGTGGCGAGGATGCTTTCCTGCGCAAGAGGAACAGTGCTCAAGTACAACCGAGACAGCAAAGGTGAGCGTCACGTAATAGTTAACGGCGTCCTGATGGTCAAACAGGGCAAAAGGGGAAGACGATGAGACTCGAAAGCGTAGCTAAATTTCATTCGCCAAAAAGCCCAATGATGAGCGACTCACCACGGGCCACAGCTTCTGACTCTCTTTCCGGTACTGATGTGATGGCTGCTATGGGGATGGCGCAATCACAAGCCGGATTCGGAATGGCTGCATTCTGTGGTAAGCACGAACTCAGCCAGAACGACAAACAAAAGGCTATCAACTATCTGATGCAATTTGCACACAAGGTATCGGGGAAATACCGTGGTGTGGCAAAGCTTGAAGGAAATACTAAGGCAAAGGTACTGCAAGTTCTCGCAACATTCGCTTATGCGGATTATTGCCGTAGTGCCGCGACGCCGGGCGCAAGATGCAGAGATTGCCACGGTACAGGCCGTGCGGTTGATATTGCCAAAACAGAGCTGTGGGGGAGAGTTGTTGAGAAAGAATGCGGAAGATGCAAAGGTGTCGGCTATTCAAGAATGCCAGCAAGCGCCGCATATCGCGCTGTAACGATGCTAATCCCAAACCTTACTCAACCCACCTGGTCACGCACTGTTAAGCCGCTGTATGACGCTCTGGTGGTGCAATGCCACAAAGAAGAGTCAATCGCAGACAACATATTGAATGCGGTCACACGTTAGCAGCATGATTGCCACGGATGGCAACATATTAACGGCATGATATTGACTTATTGAATAAAGTTGGGTAAATTTGACTCAACGATGGGTTAATTCGCTCGTTGTGGTAGTGAGATGAAAAGAGGCGGCGCTTACTACCGATTCCGCCTAGTTGGTCACTTCGACGTATCGTCTGGAACTCCAACCATCGCAGGCTGAGAGGTCTGCAAAATGCAATCCCGAAACAGTTCGCAGGTATTAGTTAGAGCCTGCACAACGGTTTCGGGATTTTTTTATTTGGGTCAGTCGTATAAAGGTCATTACGGAAGGCTGTTAACCTTCTTATCGTGGTTCGAGTCCACGCTGTCCCGCCAAATATGCTGGTTTAGCTCCAATGGTAGAGCAGTCACCTTGTAAGCGAATGGGTAGCGGTTCAATTCCGTTAACCAGCACCATAACTGAGCCGTAGCCACTGGCTATCCTGAACTCATCAGTGATAGTTACGCTGCGGCCTTCTACACATGGCCTCGTGAAAGCGGGTGGCATGAGGTTGCGCTAACAACCTCATGCCGTTTTGCCCGTGCATATCGGTCACGAACAAATCTGATTACTAAACACAGTAGCCTGGATTTGTTCTATCAGTAATCGACCTTATTCCTAATTAAATAGAGCAAATCCCCTTATTGGGGGTAAGACATGAAGATGCCAGAAAAACATGACCTGTTAGCCGCCATTCTCGCGGCAAAGGAACAAGGCATCGGGGCAATCCTTGCGTTTGCAATGGCGTACCTTCGCGGCAGATATAATGGCGGTGCGTTTACAAAAACAGTAATCGACGCAACGATGTGCGCCATTATCGCCTGGTTCATTCGTGACCTTCTCGACTTCGCCGGACTAAGTAGCAATCTCGCTTATATAACGAGCGTGTTTATCGGCTACATCGGTACTGACTCGATTGGTTCGCTTATCAAACGCTTCGCTGCTAAAAAAGCCGGAGTAGAAGATGGTGGAAATCAATAATCAACGTAAGGCGTTCCTCGATATGCTGGCGTGGTCAGAGGGAACTGATAACGGACGTCAGAAAACCAGAAATAATGGTTATGACGTCATTGTAGGGGGAGAGCTATTCACTGATTACTCCGATCACCCTCGCAAACTTGTCACGCTAAACCCAAAACTCAAATCAACAGCAGCCGGACGTTACCAGCTTCTTTCCCGTTGGTGGGATGCCTACCGTAAGCAGCTTGGCCTGAAAGACTTCTCTCCCAAAAGCCAGGACGCTGTGGCATTGCAGCAGATTAAGGAGCGTGGCGCTTTACCGATGATTGATCGCGGTGATATCCGTCAGGCAATCGACCGTTGCAGCAATATCTGGGCTTCGCTGCCGGGCGCTGGTTATGGTCAGTTCGAGCATAAGGCTGACAGCCTGATTGCAAAATTCAAAGAAGCAGGCGGAACGGTCAGAGAGATTGAGGTATGAGCAGAGTAACCGCGATTATCTCCGCTCTGGTTATTTGCATCATCGTCTGCCTGTCATGGGCTGTTAATCATTACCGTGATAACGCCATCGCCTACAAAGAGCAGCGCGATAAGGCCACATCCATCATCGCTGATATGCAGAAGCGTCAACGTGATGTAGCAGAACTCGACGCCAGATACACAAAGGAGCTTGCTGATGCTAACGCGACTATCGAAAGTCTCCGTGCTGATGTTTCTGCTGGTCGTAAGCGCCTGCAAGTCGCCGCCACCTGTGCAAAGTCAACGACCGGAGCCAGCAGCATGGGCGATGGAGAAAGCCCAAGACTTACAGCAGATGCTGAACTCAATTATTACCGTCTCCGAAGTGGAATCGACAGGATAACCGCGCAGGTTAACTACCTGCAGGAGTACATCAGGACGCAATGCTTAAAATAATTTTAACTTCACTGAAATTTAACAAGTGACTTTCAGGAAAATGCCTCGCAGAAGCGGGGCTTTTTTATGTCCTCAGTAAATGCGCTTCACACGCGCGACTTATGAACACAGAGCCTTTCAGGATGACCCTTGAGGATGCCGGTTTGGTTATCGGTGCCTTTCTGTGGGCCGGAATCCTGTGTGACAAGGTTCATCACTAAAAGGTAATTACCGATGAATTATCCAACTATCGTTGACGGCATTGATTTCAAAGAACTGGTTTTTATTACCAACAATGACCCTGTCACCGATTCATTTATGGTGGCGAAAGCATTTCGTAAGCGACATGACAACGTTGTGCGTGATGTAGAAAGGACTATCGCTGCTTGTCCTGAAGAGTTTGATACAAAACTCAATTTTGAGGTTTGCTATAAAAACAATGAGTTACAGAATGGTAAGCCGCAAAAATTCTACCGTCTCCGCAAGGATGGGTTGATGCTTTTGGTTATGTCCTACACCAAAAAAGAAGCAATGCGTATCAAAATTGCTTACATCAACGCATTTAACTGGATGTACGCCATGCTTCAGGTTGGTCATCGTCAATTTGAAGAAGAGAGAAATGCCGTAATGCTGGAGTACATGAAAGAGAAGGATGCTGCCAGCATGTCAGGTCGCCTGCTCAATCGCTGGGGAAAAATTAAGAAGCCTCAGCTACTGGCGAGAATTGAACGCCTTGAACAGCACGGGCAAACCGTAATCCCCGGACTCACTAATTAACAGCAGTACCACGAAGCAACCCAAGCCAGTAAGTGGGGAAATAACACTGGCAGCCACTGAAAGATGAACCTCCTGCCTTATGGCAAAAAAGATTCTTTGTGGTGGCGGACTGATGGAAAGACATCGGTTATTGCAGAGGCCATTCAATGAGTGGTCTCGACAATGGCTTATACCCTACACGGGATAACTTAACTGATATCCCTTTTAACGGATAAACGGAGCCAACAATGGCAGAGATTATTCCCATGACTGAAGAACAGAAATTCCAGTTAGAGATTTACAAACTGGTCATGAACCAGAACGCAGCCGCGGAGGAAGCATTTCAATTCATTGGCACTGACGAACTGAAGCTTGAGCTATTCAAAATTCACTTCCAGTCAGGCGGCGCTAATTCAGATATCACGACCCGCACTATCGAAGCGGTGCGTAAATCGAAGGAAGCGTTAGACCTGTTCACTACCGGAGCATGATGTGAGCCGCGTAATCAATTTGGGTAAGGAGAAGAAATTCCCAATTACTCAAGAGCTATACAAGCGGCTGGAAAGCGTCATCCATGATTACGATGGTGAAATCAGTTTATGCGAGGCGATTGGCACACTCGAATTGCTGAAGCAGTCACTGATTGAAGGCGCGAAAGAATCCTCAACCTGAAATGACAATTAAGTGAGATAAATATGGCGACTGAACCAAAAGCTGGTCGCCCCTCTGATTATATGCCGGAGGTGGCTGACGATATCTGCTCGTTGCTTTCTTCTGGCGAAAGTTTGCTGAAAGTATGTAAGCGTCCTGGCATGCCGGATAAGTCCACTGTTTTCCGCTGGTTGGCAAAGCATGAGGATTTTCGCGACAAGTACGCGAAGGCAACTGAGGCACGAGCTGATTCTATTTTCGAAGAGATATTCGAAATTGCTGACAATGCGATTCCAGATGCTGCTGAGGTGGCAAAGGCAAGACTTCGCGTTGATACCCGCAAATGGGCGCTGGCCCGAATGAATCCCCGTAAGTATGGCGACAAGGTAACTAACGAGCTTGTCGGCAAAGACGGCGGCGCAATCCAGATTGAAACATCACCGATGAGCACTCTATTCGGAAAATGACCTCGATTAATCCTATCTTTGAACCGTTCATTGAGGCGCATCGCTACAAAGTCGCCAAAGGCGGTCGAGGTAGCGGTAAGTCATGGGCAATTGCGAGGCTGCTTGTTGAAGCGGCGCGTCGGCAGCTTGTGCGCATACTCTGCGCTCGTGAACTGCAAAACAGTATCAGCGATTCGGTAATCCGGTTGCTTGAAGATACCATCGAGCGTGAAGGGTATTCGGCTGAGTTTGAAATTCAGCGTTCAATGATTCGTCATCTCGGAACGAATGCTGAGTTCATGTTCTACGGCATCAAAAACAACCCTACGAAGATTAAATCGCTCGAAGGTATTGATATCTGCTGGGTGGAAGAAGCGGAGGCGGTAACGAAGGAATCGTGGGATATTCTGATACCAACCATTCGCAAGCCGTTTTCCGAAATATGGGTGAGCTTTAACCCGAAAAACATCCTCGACGATACCTATCAGCGATTCGTAGTAAACCCTCCCGATGATATTTGTCTGCTGACGGTGAACTACACCGACAACCCGCACTTTCCTGAAGTTCTCCGTCTGGAGATGGAAGAGTGTAAACGCAGAAACCCGACACTGTATCGTCACATCTGGCTTGGTGAGCCAGTAAGCGCAAGTGATATGGCAATCATCAAACGTGAATGGCTTGAAGCTGCTACCGATGCGCACAAGAAACTCGGATGGAAAGCGAAAGGTGCGGTTGTCTCTGCGCACGACCCGTCAGATACAGGACCGGATGCTAAAGGTTATGCATCGCGCCACGGTTCGGTAGTTAAGCGCATTGCCGAAGGTCTGCTGATGGACATCAATGAAGGTGCTGACTGGGCAACTTCGCTGGCGATTGAAGACGGCGCTGACCACTACTTGTGGGATGGCGATGGCGTTGGTGCAGGGCTACGCAGACAGACAACGGAAGCATTCTCCGGTAAGAAAATCACCGCTACGATGTTCAAGGGCAGCGAATCGCCATTTGATGAAGATGCACCATATCAGGCCGGAGCATGGGCTGATGAAGTCGTGCAGGGCGACAACGTTCGCACTATTTGCGATGTATTCCGCAATAAGCGAGCGCAATTCTATTACGCACTGGCTGACAGGCTGTATCTGACATATCGGGCGGTTGTCCACGGTGAGTATGCAGACCCCGACGACATGCTGAGCTTCGACAAAGAAGCGATAGGCGAGAAGATGCTGGAGAAGCTGTTTGCAGAACTGACGCAGATTCAGCGCAAATTCAATAACAACGGGAAGCTGGAGCTAATGACTAAGGTCGAAATGAAGCAGAAGCTCGGTATTCCATCTCCTAACCTGGCTGATGCACTGATGATGTGTATGCATTGCCCGGAGTCGGCTGCGCAACCCGACTATTCCAGTTACTCAATTCCTTGTGGTGTAGGTTGATATGGCAGAAAAAAAGATGACTGACTGGCATCGCAAGGTGCTGTGCAACTTTGATAATGCCTGGTCAGCAACGCAGGATATGCGTGAGCAGATTATTGAGGCTCAACGTTTCGTCCGGGTGTCCGGCGCACAGTGGGAAGGCAGCACAAACGCTGGTTACTCATTTGATGAAGGCAGGTTTGAGCATTATCCGCGTTTTGAACTGAATAAGATTGCCCGTGAATGTGATCGCATCATTGGCGAGTATCGACAGAATCGCATCAGCGTTAAATTCAGACCGAAGGACGATAAGGCATCGGAAGCGTTAGCCGAAAAGATGAACGGAAAATTCCGCGCTGACTATCAGGAAACATCCGGTGGCGAAGCGTGTGATAACGCATTTGATGATGCTGTAACGGGCGGATTCGGTTGTTTCCGCATGTGTGCCGATTACGAAGATGAAATGGATCCGAGTAACGAGCAACGCCGTATAAGCCTTCTCCCGGTTTACGACCCAGCGACATGCGTCTTCTTCGATCAGGACAGCAAGCAATATGACCGCTCTGATGCTATGTGGGCTATGGAAATGTTCTCCATGACGCCTAAAGCGTTCGAGGCTGAATACCCTGATTCCATCGCGGCAAGTCTTTCTCGTGATGACACTGGCACTCAATATGACTGGTCAACTCCTGATGCTATCTATGTTGGTCGCTACTACGAAGTTCGCATAGAGAAGGTGAAGCTCACAGCATGGCGTAACCCTGTTAGCGGAGAAACGGCAATCTATGATGAAGAGCAAATCAAAGATATTGTCGACGAGCTGACCGATGGTGCATTCGAACTGATTGGTGAGCGGACAGTGAAGAAACGCCGAGTTTATTGCGGTCTTCTGTCTGGCGCTGAATGGCTGGAAGAACCGAAGCGTATTCCGGGCGAACATATTCCTCTCATCCCGGTATATGGGCGTCGTTCATTTGTTGATAATCAGGAGCGAATCGAAGGCCACGCAGCAAAAGCGATGGATGCACAGCGTCTTGAGAACCTGATGGTTTCCATGATTGCAGATAACGCTACTCAGGCTGGCGGTGATGGCATTCCTGTAGTTGATGTTGACATGATTCCTGGTCCTCTCGCCACTCATTGGGCGGAGCGCAACAAAAAGCGCCCGGCGTTCCTGCCGATGGTCAGTCTGAAAAACAAAAACGGAGATATTACTGCGCAGGCTCAGGTCAGCAGTTATACGCCTCCGACACAAATGCCTCCAGCTCTTGCCGGGCTATTGCAGTACACCGGAACGGCTATTCAGCAAATTACAGGTGCGTCGCAGCTTGAGAACATGCCGAGCAACGTCGCCACCGATACCGTTGATAGCATCTTTAACCGGATGGACACGCAGTCCTATATCTACATGGACAACATGGCTAAATCCATGCGCCGTGCTGGCGTCGTGTGGCTTTCTATGGCTCGTGAAGTCTATGGCAGCGATACGCCAATGCGCATCGTTAATGAGGATGGCAGCGATGACGTGGCGCTGATGACTGGTGAAGTGGTTGACCGTCAGACAGGGCAGGTTATCGCGCTTAACGACCTTTCGCAGGGTAACTATGAAGTGACTGTCGATGTCGGTCAGTCGTTCGCTACTCGCCGTGACGCAACGGTTAAGTCGTTACTTTCCATGCTGGCACTTATCCCGCCCGGAACGCCGAAACACGACCTTGTATCGTCGATGATCCTCGACAATATGGACGGCGAAGGGATGGACGACCTTAAAGAATACAACCGCAATCAGTTGCTTCTGTCTGGAGTTATCAAGCCGAGAACGCCAGAAGAACAGCAGATGGTTGAGCAGGCGAAACAACAACAGGCCAGTCAGCCAGATCCGGCTATGGTTGCTGCGCAAGGTCAGCTTCTTGCTGGTCAGGCTGAATTGCAGAAAGCGCAGAACGAGCAGGCAGCCATTCAGGTTAAAGCATTCCAGGCACAGACTGATGCTCAGGTTGCAGCGGCAAATGTTGTGAAAATCCTCGCATCTGCCGATAGCCAGCAGAAATCTGATATCCGCGAGGCTCTGAAACTGCTCGGACAGTTCCAGCAACAGCAAGGAGACAATGCCCGTGCTGATGCAGAGCTTGTCCTGAAAAGTCAGGCACAGGGCCATGCGCAGCGCATGGACATCAGCAGCATCCTGCAAAAATCAACTCAGCAACAACCACAGCAGTAATTAACCCATAACGTGCAATGGCTGTCTTTATGAGGCCTGGCACCCTATTGCCTTCCGATGGGCTGAACATCGAGTAAACAGGGGTAACAAATGGACCAGATGGCAGAAAACACACCAGAAGTTGAAATCGAAACCGACGCGTCAGAGCAGATTCCTGATGATGCCGAACTGGCTGAAGAAGTCGAAACAGAAGATGGCAGTGAGTCCTCCGGCAATGATGCAGAGGAAGCTACTGAAACTGATGACGACGAATCAGAACAGGAATTCTACTTTGGTGACGAAAAGCTGGATTCGCCAACCAGCGAAGATGGCGCAGAGCATGGACTGGTAAAACACCTGCGCAAGACGATTAAAGAGAAAGACCGTGAGCTGAAAGAGCTGATGCGTCAGTCCCAGAAACCCGTCGAGCAGCAGTCGGTAATCACTCAACCACCGCGAATGCCAAAACTGGATGATGAGGACATCGGTTTCGATGAAGAAATCTACCAGCAACGCATGGCTAAGTGGGCAGAGGATAACGGCAAGTACCAGCAACAGGAGATGGCTCGCAAGCAGAAGGAGCAGGAGCTTCAGGCTGCCTATCAAGAGCGATTATCCAAATATCAGCAACGTGTTAAGGCTCTCAAAGTTCCTGGCTATCAGGAAGCTGAGCAGGCCGTACTCGAGGAAATCCCCATCGAGACACAAAACGCGATCTTGTTTGAGTCAGAGAAGCCGGAAATCGTTGTTCTGGCACTCGGTCGCAACGCTGAACTGCGCAAGCAACTGGCAGAAGCTACCAACCCCGTAGCAATTGGTCGTCTGCTGGAACGTATCGAATCGAAGGCCAGAATCATGCCAAAAGCAAAAACCACGGCAGCCACAACCCCGACAGTTAAGTGGAGCAACGGCGCAGTAATCAACAACCTCGACAAACTGAAAGCCAAGGCGCTGGAAACTGGTGACTGGACGCCGTATTTCGCCGCTAAAAAGGCAAAAAAATAACCTATCGGAGCATTAAGCATGGCTAACCAATTAGCAAAAGACCTTGAAATCATGTTCGAAAACTACGTTGAAGGATTTGAGGCCGCCTGCGTAGTTTCCCGTAACGCTAAAAAATTCCGTCCCGGTGATACAGCAATGCAGCGAGCAGGTGATGTTCTGTATCGTCCGCAGCATTACCACATGAACATTGAGGAAGGCCTCGATCTCAGCAGCAAAACGCCAACAGCACTGGTTCAGCGCCTTGTTCCTTCAGTGTTCAAGGAGCCGAAAAACATTCTGTACACTCTGGATGCGCGTGAAATGCGTGACCCTGAGCATAAAACTGAAGCTGGTCGCGCCGCAGGTATGCGCCTTGCTGCACAGATTGACTCTGACCTGATTTCCATGGTCACGCAGCGTGCTACTAACGTGATCACGATGGCTGACTCAACCACAGGTACACAGGGCCGTGATTTGTGGAACTGTGCGGCAGGTATTGATGCCACCATGACGGCGATTGGTGTACCTCAGGGTATCAACCGTCGCTCTTTCTGGAACCCCTTCAACTACAAAGACCTTGCTGGCGAGCTTGGTCACCGTGCCTATGCTCAGGGCGCAACCCTGACAGCATACGAAAAAGCGCAGATCCCTCCGGTTGCTTCCTTTGATAGCTACAAGACCGATATTTCTGGTCGATTACCGAAAGGAAGCGCTGAATCCTTGACAGTATCAGGCCAACCTGAACACAAGGTTGAAGCGAAAGATTCAAATGGTATGCCAGTTGATAACCGACAGGGGACTATTACGGTATCTGCATCTGGCTTGCAGGTTGGTGATGCGTTCACCATTGCCGGTGTGAATTCCGTACACCAGATCACAAAAGATACCACCGGGCAACCGCAGGTATTCCGTGTTCTGGCTGTTAGCGGAACTACCGTAACAATCTCTCCAAAGATTCTCCCTGTTGAAAATACCGATGTTGCGAGTCGTCCATATGCAAACGTCGATGCCAAACCGGCAGAATCAGCAGCAATCACCATTCTCAACAAGAACGCAGCACCTGCTAACCTGTTCTGGGCTGATGGTTCTGTTGAGCTGATGTACGGCAAACTGGCGTTCCCGACTGGTCAGGGTCCACAGGTAATGACGGCAACCACCGAGCAGGGCGCTACGCTGATCATGTCTTACGCCTTCGACCACATCAAAGGCGTAACCACTGCGCGTTTCACCACTCTGTACGGTTGCTCTGTACTTGTTCCTGAATATACGGGCATCGTTATTGCCGGGCAGTAATTTTGGTGGGGCTTCGTCCCCATTTTTATTGGGAGAAGACAATGGCACGAACAATGCTCTATAAGCCGGGCAACATGATCACCTGTGGTCAGTTTGCTGTCGATTACATCATTGTTGATGACGAAGAAGTTAAATCTCACCTGAAAAAAGGTTGGGTAAAAACTCCTGAAGAAACCGCAACGAAGCAAAAAGTGGCTAAGGCGGAAGAAGATGGCGAAAACGAAGGGTGATCTCGTTCTAAAGGCTTTACGAAAAGCCGGGCTGTATTCCAATGCCACGTTGACAGATGCTGACCCTCAGGCAATTGAAGATGCCATTAATGACCTCGAAGACATGATGGCAGCATGGCAGGCGAAAGGTATCGAGCTTGGGTATCAGTTTGCTGATACAGAAAACGGCATCATGCCGTTACCTGACGATGATTCAGGTATCCCCGCATGGGCAAATGATGGTGTCGCTTTGAAACTCGCTGTGCAAGTGTGCATGGATAACGTCATTCAGCCGTCAGACGCTCTCCTTACCGCTGCTGACAGTGCATATCAAACAATCTGCATCGCTTTAACCAAAATACCACCACTTGAGCGGCGAAATGACATGCCTCGCGGTAGTGGTAACAAAAGCGCGTTTACGTGGAATCGGTTTTACATCGAGAAAGATGATCCGAGTACGTGAGGTGAATAAATGCCGATTCAGCAACTTCCGCTTATGAAAGGTGTCGGCAAAGACTTTCGAAACGCCGACTATATCGACTATCTGCCAGTGAATATGCTGGCTACACCAAAAGAAATCCTTAACAGCAGCGGATATCTTCGCTCATTCCCGGGCATTGCCAAACGTTCTGATGTGAATGGTGTATCGCGCGGTGTCGAGTTCAACATGGCGCAGAATGCTGTTTATCGCGTGTGTGGTGGCAAGCTCTACAAAGGCGAAAGTGAAGTCGGTGACGTTACCGGAAGTGGTCGCGTATCAATGGCACATGGTCGGACATCACAGGCTGTAGGCGTTAATGGTCAACTGGTCGAGTATCGTTATGATGGCACGGTTAAAACCGTCTCAAACTGGCCTACATACAGCGGATTCACGCAGTATGAGTTAGGTTCAGTCCGCGATATTACACGCTTACGTGGGCGTTATGCGTGGTCAAAAGACGGCACCGATTCATGGTTTATCACTGACCTTGAAGACGAATCGCATCCTGACCGCTACAGCGCACAATATCGTGCCGAGTCTCAGCCGGACGGCATCATCGGTATCGGAACATGGCGAGACTTCATCGTCTGCTTTGGTTCATCGACGATTGAATATTTCTCCCTGACAGGCGCAACTACCGTTGGTGCTGCTTTGTATGTCGCGCAGCCATCGCTGATGGTGCAAAAAGGCATCGCCGGAACCTACTGCAAAACGCCGTTTGCTGACTCGTATGCGTTCATCAGCAATCCGGCAACAGGTGCGCCGTCTGTGTACATCATCGGTTCCGGTCAGGTATCACCAATCGCCAGCGCGAGCATTGAGAAAATTCTCCGCTCCTACACTGCTGATGAACTGGCTGATGGCGTGATGGAATCGTTGCGGTTTGATGCTCATGAGTTGCTGATTATTCCCCTGCCGCGCCACGTCCTCGTATACGACGCATCTTCAAGCGCCAATGGTCCGCAATGGTGTGTACTGAAAACAGGCCTGTATGACGATGTGTACCGCGCTATCGACTTCATTTACGAAGGCAACCAAATTACGTGCGGCGATAAGCTTGAATCGATGACAGGGAAATTGCAGTTCGATATCAGCAGCCAGTACGACAAGCAGCAGGAACACCTGCTGTTTACTCCACTCTTCAAAGCAGATAACGCCAGATGCTTTGATCTGGAGGTGGAATCATCGACTGGTGTTGCTCAGTACGCTGACCTCCTTTTTCTCTCTGCAACCACTGACGGCATAAATTACGGTCGTGAGCAGATGATTGAGCAGAATGAACCTTTCGTTTACGACAAACGTGTTTTGTGGAAGCGTGTCGGGCGCATCAGGAAAAATGTCGGCTTCAAATTGCGCGTTATCACGAAGTCACCTGTCACTCTGTCAGGCTGCCAGATAAGGATTGAGTAATGGCTGATTCGAATCTCAATGAGCCGGTAACAATTCAGGCTACACGACTCGATACATCAATCCTTCCACGCAATATCTTCTCGCAGTCATATCTGTTGTACGTTATTGCACAGGGTGCTGATGTTGGTAACGTGGCAAACAAGGCCAACGAAGCAGGGAAGGGGGCTTATGATGCACAGGTGAAGAATGATGAGCAGGATGTCACCCTTGCAGACCATGAATCCAGAATTGAAGCTGCTGAAGCAACTCTCACCAATCATGAACATAGAATTTCAGCAGCGGAAAGCACTCTTGCAGATCATGAAACAAGGATTACGGCTGCTGAAACAGAGCTGGCTGATCACGAGACGCGAATTGCTGCCAATGAATCTGAGTTAGCAAACCATGATGCGCGCATAACTCAGAATGCAACAGATATCGACGCACTGGATACCAGGCTAACAGCGGCTGAAGGAAGCATTTCGACGCTTCAAAGCACAGTTGGTGATCACTCAACAAGAATATCTGCGCTTGAGTATGCCACTACTCGCAAGAAGTCAGAGGTTGTTTACTCAGGAGTATCGGTAACCATTCCAACAGCGCCGACCAACCTTGTTAGCCTGCTGAAAACGCTCACGCCGTCATCCGGGACGTTGGCACCATTCTTCGATACTGATAACAACAAGATGGTTGTTTTCAACGAGAACAAAACCCTGTTCTTCAAGCTGTCGATTGTCGGGACGTGGCCCAGCGGAACCGCAAACAGGTCAATGCAGCTAACCTTTTCCGGCTCTGTTCCTGACACACTGGTAAGCAGTCGCAACTCGGCGACAACGACCGATAACATCCTGTTAGCTACGTTCTTCAGCGTGGATAAAGACGGCTTTCTTGCCACAAATGGCAGCACGTTAACCATTCAGTCGAATGGTGCGTCGTTTACTGCCACAACCATCAAAATCATTGCGGAGCAGTGATGGAAATAAAGCTCATCGATAATCCGGTGAAGCTTGCAGAATTCCTCAACAACCCGGCAAACACGGGAAATATCGTAGACAGTGGAGACAAATACTACATCAAGCCTGATGCGGTATACCTCGGCATCTACGAAGGACTGATGCTGGTCGGAGTGCATGAAGTGCGTAACTTCTGGCATAGCGTTGTTGAATGCCATGCGGTGTACGACCCCGGATTCCGTGGCGAATATGCACTGCAAGGGCATCGATTATTCTGCAAATGGCTTCTCGAAAACTCACCATTCCTTAACAGCATCACTATGGTTCCTGACACCACAAAATATGGACGGGCAATTATCCGTTTGCTTGGCGCTACCCGTGTTGGTCACCTTGATGATGCTTATACCAGCAATGGAAAGCCTGTAGGCATCACGATTTATCAGTTACCGCGCTCAAAATACGAGGAGCTAACGAATGTTAATTTTCCAGATTGCCAATAAGCACCTCAGCAAAGCTGTTTACTGCAAAGGTGGCAGTGATAGCGGAGCAAAAGAGCAGGCCCGCGCAACTGAAAAGGGCATCGAACTGCAGCGTGAAATGTGGCAGACGAACATGCAAAACCTTGCACCGTTCACGCCACTCGCTCAGCAGTACGTATCACAGTTGCAGAATCTTTCCTCTCTTCAGGGGCAAGGTCAGGCGCTTAACCAGTATTACAACTCTCAGCAGTATAAAGACCTTGCAGGGCAGGCGCGCTATCAGAGTCTGGCAGCAGCAGAGGCAACTGGTGGATTAGGCTCTACAGCAACAGGAAACCAGTTAGCAGCAATCGCACCTACACTCGGTCAAAACTGGCTGTCAGGTCAGATGAACAACTACAACAATCTGGCAAATATCGGCCTTGGCGCTCTTACAGGTCAGGCAAACGCCGGGCAGAACTATGCCAACAACGTCAGCCAATTGTATCAACAGCAGGCGGCAGCATCTGCGGCTAATGCGAATAAACCATCAGGATTTCAGAGCGCCTTGGGTGGAGCGGCAGCAGGTGCAGCTGCAGGTACTGCAATCATGCCTGGTTGGGGTACAGCAATTGGTGCTGGCGTCGGTCTTCTTGGTTCACTTTTTTAATGGAGGTGTCTCTTGGCTACATGGCAACAGGCTGGTAATTCAGGCGCGCTTCTTGCCGGGTTAGGCGGCATGAACTCCAACGCTCCAAGAGCAAGTGATGCAGACGCCACGCTTGCATACATTCGACAGAATAACGAGATGGAGCGTTCAGGACGTAATAACGTTGGCTTGCAGGCTTTACAGGGCATTTCATCTGTCATGGATATGTATAAGCAGATGGATCAGCAGAAGCGACAGCAAGAGTTTCAGCAGGCTTATGCTGATGCATATACATCTGGTGACCGCGATGCAATGCGAAAGCTGGCATCACAGTATCCTGAGCAGCTTGACGCTGTAAGAAACGGCATGAAATTTGTCGATGAAGACCAGCGTTCCACTGTCGGTACACTGGCAGCAAGTGCCAGACTCGCAGCTTCATCTCCAGAAGCCATGATGTCATGGTTGCAGAACAACTCATCTGAGCTTACTCGTGCCGGAGTAGACCCTCTGGATGTGGCGAAAATGTATCAGCAAAATCCACAAGGTTTCACAGAGTTTGTTGATCACCTTGGAATGGCTGCACTTGGTCCGATTGATTACTTCAATGTTCAGGACAAGATAGCTGGTCGTGAGATTGACCGAGGCAGACTGGCAGAGACAATCCGCAGCAATCAGGCTGGCGAGGCGCTAACAGCGCGTGGTCAGAATATCACGATGCGCGGTCAGGATTTATCGATGCAGAGAGCATCAATGAAAGGGGCGGTTGGGAATAATGAGCGTACAGTTCAGTTAGCAGATGGCAGAACTGTAACGGTAGGCGGGAAGCTTCACGGCGCTGGGGCTAATGCGTTCTACGAAGGTATCGACAACGAGGGGAATATGGTTCGCGTTCCTGCTGGTTCTATTGCCGCTCCGGCTACATCGGCAGCAAGCGCGCAGAATTACGCAATGAAGAAAGATCTTGATGCAATTTCTGGTGCATCAATTGACGATCTTGGCTTCATGACTGGCATTACAGGCTCTTCAGGTTCTCCTGCTCTTGGTGCAGATATTCGTAGCCGTGCATCTGGTGGTGATCAGAGGAAACTATACAACGCTGCACAGCGAATCCAAGGAAAGATGCAGAATCAGGGCATTGCAGCAGCCAGAGACATGGGGGCATCCGGTATCAACACCGTTGCAGAAGCAAAGATGTATTTTCAAGGTATGCCACAGGTTGATTTCTCAAGCCCTGAAGCACTGCAACAATCAATGCGCGACATTCAGCAATATACCGACAATTACAACCAGCAATATAACGTTAATGTCGGTAATGGCGGGAAGAAATCATCAAGGCAACAGCCAGCTACTCAGCAATCAGCAGGAGGTAGCTACACGTCAAAATCAGGCATTCAATTTACGGTGGAATGATGAAAGTAACTGCAAACGGTAAGACATTTCCCTTCCCTGATGGTACGAGCACGGAAGATATTGGCACCGCCATTGATGAGTATTTTGCTGGTCAGGCTGTTCAGCAACAAACAGTTAATCAGGCCAATAATGCACCAACACGGGAAGAACCATCATTGATGCAACAAGCTGGCGATTGGCTCACTGGTGGTCAAAGTGCAGGGCAAATTGCAGAACAGGCTGGTCGTGGTCTGGTAAACATACCATTTGACGTATTACAGGGCGGCGCAAGTCTGATTAATGCAATCAGTCAGGGGCTTGGTGGCCCCAAGGTTTTGGATGATGTTTATCGTCCAGTAGACAGACCGACAGACCCCTACGCTCAAGCTGGAGAAACAATTGGCGGGTATTTAGTTCCAGGAGTTGGAACGGCAGGAAGCATGGCTATTGGATCACTGGCAGAGGCCGCAAATCAGAAAGGTGATTTCGCACAAAATGCAGCTAAAAATGCCGGAGTTAACCTTGCCGCTCAGGGTGTTCTTTCCGCAGCAGCAAAGGGAATAGGGCGTGGAATAACGGCTATAAAAGGTGATATTGCGCCAGAAGTGGCAAAGAAAATTGCCACATCAGAATCGATGGGCGTGACACCAATGACATCTGATGTTATCCCGCCGAAAAATGCTTTCACTCGCGGACTTACTCAAGATGCTGAGGGGGCTTTGCTCGGGACAGGCTCAAAGCGAGCGGAGCAATATGCAACGCGTAGTAAGCTGGTAAGCAATTATTTTGACCGTTTTGGTGAGTACAACCCTGATGATGTGGTGAGATCTCTGACCACCACGTTAAGGGGACGGAAGGATGCCGCTGGCGCTGTTATCAATGACGTCACCAATAAAATGGGTAATGCCGCAGTTGATACCACAAATACCATGAATGCTCTGAATACAGCGATCGCAAGACAGGAACGGCTTGGGACTTCTGCCAATCAAAACCTGCTTACATCCTTGCGTAACCTACGTGAAGAATTAGCAAACCCTGCAACTGATTTGGATGTTACGTTTGATCTCTTGCGCCAGCACAGAACAGCATTTAGATCTAATGTTCAGGGAGATGCCATGGTCTTCCCCAACCAGGCAAAAGCAGCTACCAATATGGTAGAGAATGCAATGTCAAAAGACCTTCGTAACGCAGTTGCCAAAAACCTCGGTGCTTCAGACGCAGCAAAATACCTTAAAGCAAATTCCGATTATGCAAACGTTTATAATAAGGTGCTTAATAAAAACATTGCTAACAAGCTCAACAAGGCAAGCAGTGAAGCCAGTCCTGAACTTATAAATACCGTTGTATTAAGCAGAAAACCATCTGACGTGAAACGAATCTGGAGCGCACTTGATGATAAAGGGAAAGATGCTATGCGTGCAGCTTACGTCAGCAAAATAGCGGAAAAGGCCGGTGACTCTCCAGCCAAGTTCATCACTGAAGTTAATAAGCTGAAATCTCAGTCAGGCGGTGAAATTTACAACACTATTTTTTCTGGAAAGCACATGAAAGAACTTGATGCTCTTCATGAAGTTCTACAGCAAGCAGCAAGATCAGACACCGCAAATGTAGTAACTCAGACGGGGCAATCGCAAGCCAACAGGATAAGGACGATTGGCGCAACTACGACTCTTGGCGTATCAATGGGGCTTGAGGCTGGTTTCGGTGCAATGATGCGCTTGTATGAATCCAAAGCAGCAAGGAATGCGCTCTTACGTCTGGCAAACACTAAAGCTGGAACGCCAGCTTATGAAAGAGCGCTAAATCAGGCGGCTACTGCCGTGCGCCCGCTCTTAGTTAACGAAGCTACCCGGCAGTAGCACTGTAAGCCAAGGACGGCATTTATTTTATAGTTTTTATGAATTCTTTATTAAATCCCTTCGCTTCTCCGGGGTATCTTCCGAAGACAATTTTTATAAAAACAGAAAAAATAAAGATAGCAACGCTTAACAACAATTGCAGTATCATTGGAACCCAAAGAACTACAGGCTCTATATTCATGAAACCAAATATTCTTCCGGCGATCATGGCGAAGTACCACACTGTTATCAGCAAACTTAGTGGCATATGAATTACTGATATTACCAATCCAAGAGCATCAGTAATTCTGTTTTCAAATTTTTCAGGGGAAAACTTTTCTTTAAGGTAATTCAGTGCGCAGGCCTCATTCTCTGGATTTTCAGCATTTTTCCCTATAGCAATAGAAATCTCAGATATCCTTGATTCAATTCTTTTACGTTTAATAAAACTAGAAAAAAAGAACCACGCAATCTGCAACCCTATCCCCAGAAATAGAGTTGCGGCAACTAGCACAGCGTAACTCATAGAATCAGACACACCAACCTCCTTAGTTTTGCGCAGGATACCATGAAAAAAGTTAACATTGGAAACGTACCAAAGATGCTCGTTCCGCTCTTTGAGAGCGGTACAATTGTGTTTTGTAGAGACTTTCCAGAATGGCAACGCCTGCATCAAAAACTTGGCGTTGACGTGCATGACTCGGACGCCAACGGAGCGTCTCATACAATGAGTAGCGAGAATGGTGTTTTGCATGTGATAGGCGTGTTCAATGGCAAACTATCTACTATTGCCCATGAGTGCGCTCACATGGCATTCGATATCTGCTCAAGGGTAGGTGTTGATGTTGAACCAGGAAGAGCCAACGAGACTTACTGCTACTTAATGAGCAGGCTTGTTGAGTTCTGCGAGCGACATATCAAAAAGCCGGAGTGACCCGGCTTGATTATTACTTTTTGCTGTCTGGAGTTCGCTTATCCAATACCCAGCCATGACCTGGCTTTGTTGTTGGTGGAAGCCTTTCGTTGTCCTTGACGGTTGCAAAATTGTCTTTCTTACCGCCGCGGGGGCCAACTTCTTGGTATATTCCGCCGTTTTTTCCTGTGTTTTCACCTGGTTTTTTCGCCATGATATACCTCAACATACACCCGTTATTGGGCGATTAAATATTGATCTCATTTTATAAGTAGTCAATATGGCCCAGGTAAATGCAAAAATTAACCCACCTTCAGGTGGGTTTTTTGTACAAATCCTTCAGCGTATCAAACACCATCTTCTTAACAAGCTCTGACTGCTCATCAGCGATGCGTTCCGCATCGTCTCGATAGCCTGAAATTTTGGATGGCTTTGATACAGCATCAGTCACTATCTGAACTAATTCTGAATTAAGAGAGCGGCCATTGGATTTGGCTCGCTGTTTTAGTTTTTCCTTTAATTCGTAAGGTAGCCGCAGATTAAATTGCGGGTCATCTCTTCCCATTCTTGATGCCTCGCTTTTGTGAGTGGATCGGCATCTTATTATCTGCTGGTTGCATCCTCAATAAGACCACAGTGGTCTCTTTGTTTGATTAATAATGCATCACTGTGGCAATGCTGCGGCGATTCCTTGTATCTGGAGCAAATTAAATGACAGACATTACAGCCAATGTTGTAGTGAGTATGCCTTCGCAACTCTTCACTATGGCGCGTTCTTTTAAAGCCGTAGCCAATGGCAAAATTTATATCGGTAAAATTGACACTGACCCGGTAAATCCTGAAAACCAGATTCAGGTTTATGTAGAGAACGAAGACGGTTCTCACATTCCTGTTTCGCAACCAATAATCATTAACGCTGCTGGATATCCGGTATATAACGGACAGATTGCCAAATTCGTTACCGTGCAAGGCCATTCTATGGCTGTTTATGATGCGTATGGTGCGCAGCAGTTCTATTTTCCTAATGTGCTGAAGTATGATCCTGATCAGTTACGGCAGCAATTAGAAGACCCAGATGGAGCGAATAAATACCCAAAACTTCAGATAGCAAGATGGAGAGACAGTTATGATGTAAGAGGTTGGGGGGCTATTGGTGATGGTGTTCATGATGACACATCAGCTCTATCAGAATTACTTTCTGTTGCAACAGGTGGTGAAAAGATAGATGGGCGAGGGCTTACTTTTAAAGTATCAACTCTTCCAGATGTCAGTCGATTTAAAAATGCTCGTTTTTTATTTGAGAGAATACCGGGTCAGCCTCTTTTTTATGCTTCTGAAGATTTTATCCAGGGAGAGTTATTTAAAATTACAGATACACCGTGGTACAACGCCTGGACGCAGGATAAAACGTTTGTATATGACAATGTCATCTATGCGCCTTTTATGGCTGGAGACCGCCATGGTGTAAATAACCTCCATGTTGCATGGGTTCGCTCAGGAGATGACGGGAAGACCTGGACAACGCCGGAATGGCTTACAGATTTACATGAAAACTATCCCACAGTTAACTATCACTGCATGAGTATGGGGGTTGTCAGAAATCGCCTTTTTGCTGTAATTGAGACGCGGACCGTGAGCGGAAATAAACTGCAGGTTGCAGAGTTGTGGGATCGCCCAATGAGTCGCAGCCTTCGCGTTTATGGTGGTATAACGAAAGCAGCAAATCAGCAAGTCGCTTATATTCGCATTACTGATCACGGATTATTTGCTGGTGATTTTGTCAACTTCTCAAACTCTGGTGTTACAGGTGTTACCGGGAATATGACGGTGACTACTGTTATTGATAAAAATACTTTTACAGTTACGACGCAAAATACCCAGGATGTGGATCAGAATAACGAGGGTAGATACTGGAGTTTTGGTACATCATTTCACTCGTCACCATGGAGAAAAACCAGTCTTGGAACTATTCCTTCTTTTGTTGACGGAAGCACTCCTGTTACTGAGATTCACAGTTTTGCGACGATTAGCGATAACAGTTTTGCTGTTGGCTACCATAATGGTGATATTGATCCACGCGAGCTTGGGATACTCTATTTCTCTGATGCTTTCGGTTCTCCTGGTAGCTTTGTTCGCAGACGCATACCTGTAGAATATGAGGCGAATGCATCTGAGCCATGTGTAAAATATTATGATGGCATTCTGTATCTGACGACCAGGGGGACATTAAGTACTCAACCCGGTAGTTCATTGCACAGAAGCTCTGATTTAGGTACATCATGGAATTCTCTTCGCTTCCCAAATAATGTTCATCACTCAAACCTTCCTTTTGCCAAAGTTGGCGATGAGCTGATTATTTTTGGCAGTGAGCGCGCATTTGGTGAGTGGGAAGGAGGAGAACCTGATAACCGTTATGCAGGAAATTATCCAAGAACATTTATGACCAGAGTTAACGTCAATGAGTGGAGTCTGGATAATGTAGAGTGGGTTAATGTTACTGATCAGATTTATCAGGGCGGAATAGTTAACTCTGCGGTTGGTGTTGGTTCAGTTTGTATCAAAGACAACTGGCTGTACTACATTTTCGGTGGGGAAGACTTTCTAAACCCATGGAGCATAGGGGATAACAACAGAAAATATCCTTATGTTCACGATGGTCACCCGGCTGATTTGTATTGTTTCAGGGTGAAAATTAAACAGGAAGAATTTGTTTCAAGGGATTTTGTCTACGGAGCCACTCCTAACAGAACGCTTCCTACTTTTATGTCGACGTCAGGCGTGAGGACGGTTCCTGTACCCGTTGATTTCACAGATGATGTTGCCGTCCAGTCACTGACTGTCCATGCAGGTACATCAGGACAAGTTCGCGCGGAAGTCAAACTTGAGGGTAATTACGCCATTATTGCGAAGAAAGTACCGTCTGATGATGTTACCGCTCAGAGATTAATCGTTAGCGGAGGTGAAACAACGTCTTCAGCAGATGGTGCAATGATAACGTTGCATGGTTCCGGAAGCAGTACTCCACGTCGCGCGGTATATAACGCACTCGAACATCTTTTTGAGAACGGAGATGTTAAACCTTATCTTGATAATGTAAATGCTCTTGGTGGTCCGGGAAACAGGTTCTCGACAGTTTATCTTGGCTCCAATCCTGTGATTACCAGTGACGGAACATTAAAGACAGAGCCGGTCTCTCCTGACGAAGCATTGCTGGATGCCTGGGGTGACGTCAGGTATATCGCTTATAAATGGCTGAACGCTGTCGCTATAAAGGGGGAAGAAGGGGCGAGGATACATCATGGTGTAATCGCGCAGCAACTTCGTGATGTTCTTATTTCTCACGGACTCATGGAAGAAGAAAGCACAACATGCCGCTATGCCTTTCTTTGCTATGACGATTATCCCGCAGTATATGATGACGTCATTACTGGCCAAAGGGAAATGCCGCTGACTGATAATGACGGGAGCATCATTGTTGATGAGGATGATAATCCAGTGATGGTAATGGAAGACATCATTGAGCGCGTTGAAATAACGCCAGCAGGATCTAGATGGGGGGTCAGACCTGATCTCTTATTCTATATCGAGGCGGCATGGCAGCGCAGAGAAATAGAAAGAATAAAAGCTAGGTTAGACTTAATAGAAGGGAAGCACTAAATGTTTCGTTGGCGTCAAAAATATGAACTGCTCACATAAAGAAGTAAGTACATTGGCAAAAAATATTGACGTCAACGAAATTAAATATAAAACATCATGCAGACATATTACCAATATTAATATAAGGTAATAAAAATATAATTTACAAAAAAGCCCGTTGGAAGCGACGGGCATTAACCGCGGTAATGGATAAATTATTAATATTTTTAGATTGTGAACGATATCATATTGTGCGGAAGTAGTGAAGTAACCATGTAAAATGATTGTTTCATAGCCTATGAGACACACAAGGCTTTGTGCTCTTCGATAGTTGTTAAGGCGGATCACTCTACCTTCTCATCAAGCCAATCCGCCCACCACTGCATCATTTCTCTGCGCTTATCGAGATACTGAGCATGGTTGTAAATTCAACTAACCAAGTCCGTTGACAAAAAATTAGCGCAAGAGGACAAAAAATCACCTTGCGCTAATGCTCTGCCTCAGGTCACTAATACTATCTAAGTAGTTGATTCATAGTGACTGGATATGTTGTGTTTTGTAGTATTATGCAGTCTATTATTTAGACTAAATCTTTCATAACATATTGATATTTACAGTGTTTTCTGTTTCTCGTTCAGCTTTTTTATACTAACTTGAGCGAAACGGGAAGGTAAAAAGACAAAAAGTTGTTTTTAATACCTTTAAGTGATACCAGATGGCATTGCGCCATCTGGCAGAGTGATTAACTAAACATCGCAGTAATCGAGGCACTCGCCAGAGAGTGAAAATGAACGTTAAACCCGACCATCGCGCCGCTGGCACCTTCATCGACATCAATACGTTCTACATCCAGCGCGTGAACGGTAAAAATGTAGCGATGGGTTTCGCCTTTCGGCGGCGCTGCGCCATCGTACCCGGTTTTACCAAAGTCGGTACGCGTCTGCAAAACGCCGTCTGGCATAGCTACCAGACCAGAGCCAAACCCTTGCGGTAATACGCGGGTATCAGCGGGTAAATTAACAACTACCCAGTGCCACCAGCCGGAGCCGGTTGGCGCATCCGGGTCATAGCAGGTGACAACAAAACTTTTCGTTCCCGCAGGAACATCATCCCACGCCAGATGCGGTGAAATATTATCGCCATCGTAACCCATGCCGTTAAAGACATGACGATGCGGCAGCTTATCGCCATCGCGCAGATCGTTACTGATGAGTTTCATTAGAATGCCTCCGGGAAACCTCGGCCTTCAGACCGGGGAGGAAAGGAGGCGGTTTTCCGACTAACTGTACTTTGCATAATCACATTTTCCTCTTTAGTATGTGAACACATGAAACGCGCATATAAATACCGGTTTTACCCGACAACTGAGCAGGCTGAGCTTTTAGCTCAGACGTTTGGCTGTGTGCGCTTCGTCTACAATTCCATCCTTCGTTGGCGTACCGATGCGTACTACGAGCGAAAAGAAAAGATCGGTTATCTACAGGCCAACGCTCGCCTTACGGCGCTCAAAAAAGAGCCTGAATACATATGGCTGAATGATGTTTCCTGCGTTCCCCTCCAGCAGTCGTTGCGCCACCAACAAGCCGCCTTTGCTAACTTCTTTGCCGGACGAGCTGCATATCCGGCTTTCAAAAGCAAACGGCACAAACAGGTGGCTGAGTTCACTGCCAGCGCGTTTAAACACCGTGACGGCGAGTTGTATATAGCAAAGAGCAAGTCGCCGCTGGATGTTCGCTGGAGTCGAGAATTACCATCTGCGCCGTCAACCGTTACCATTTCCAGAGATAGCGCTGGCAGGTACTTTGTTTCCTGCCTGTGTGAGTTTGAACCTGTATCAATGCCTGTTACCGCTAAAACGGTCGGCATTGATGTGGGCTTAAAAGATTTATTCGTCACCGATACCGGATTCAAAACCGACAATCCCCGCCACACCGCTAAATATGCGAAGCGATTAACGCTGCTACAGCGACGTTTAAGCAGGAAGCAAAAAGGCTCAAGAAACCGAATTAAAGCCCGCTTAAAGGTCGCCCGACTCCACGCGAAAATCGCCGATTGCCGGATGGACAATCTGCACAAGTTGTCCCGCAAACTGATTAACGAAAACCAAGTTGTTTGCGTCGAATCCCTCAAGGTGAAAAACATGATCCGCAACCCGAAGCTGTCTAAAGCAATAGCTGACGCAGGCTGGAGCGAACTTGTTCGCCAGCTCCAGTACAAAGGCAAATGGGCCGGGCGGTCAGTGGTCGCCATTGACCAGTATTTACCGTCCTCAAAATGCTGTAGTTGCTGCGGTTTCACCATGCAAAAAATGCCTCTTAATGTTCGTAAATGGCACTGCCCTGAATGCGGCGCAGACCATGATCGCGACATTAACGCGGCACGTAATATTAAAGCTGCCGGGCTGGCAGTGTTAGCCCACGGAGAGCCTGTAAACCCTGAATCGCAGCACGCGGCTTAGGTTCGGCTTGTTGAAGTGGGAATCCCCGTCATTCAGGGCGGGGAGCCGTCAAGAGCCCTCCTTTCTTGTTTGCAGAAAGTGTAGCCAGAAACCCTCACGCTGACTTCCCGTTATTGGCAAAAAAATGTTTCATCCTGCACCGCACGGTTAACCGCTGCGGTCAGACGCTGCAACTGTTGCGGGAGAATAATATAGGGCGGCATCAGGTAAATCAGTTTGCCAAAAGGCCGGATCCAGACACCCTGTTCGACAAAGAATTTTTGCAGCGCTGCCATATTCACCGGACGAGTGGTTTCGACCACGCCGATTGCCCCCAGTACGCGCACATCGGCAACCATTTCGGCGTCACAGGCGGGGGCAAGTTGCTCGCGTAGCTGCGCTTCAATAGCCGCCACCTGATGCTGCCAGTCGCCAGATTCAAGAATCGCCAGGCTGGCGTTTGCTGCTGCGCAGGCCAGCGGATTGCCCATAAAAGTTGGCCCATGCATAAAGCAGCCGGCTTCGCCGTTACTGATGGTTTCCGCAACCTCGCGCGTGGTGAGCGTGGCGGAAAGGGTCATTGTGCCGCCGGTTAAGGCTTTACCGAGACACAAAATATCCGGCGCGATTTCTGCATGTTCACAGGCAAACAGTTTGCCGGTACGACCAAATCCGGTGGCGATCTCGTCGGCAATCAGCAAGATACCTTCGCGATCGCACATTTTGCGGATTCGTTTTAACCATTCCGGATGGTACATGCGCATCCCGCCTGCGCCCTGGACAATCGGTTCAATGATCACCGCCGCGATTTCATGACGATGCGCTGCCATCAGGCGGGCAAAGCCCACCATATCACGCTCATCCCATTCGCCATCCATGCGGCTTTGCGGGGCGGGAGCAAACAGGTTTTCTGGCAGATAGCCTTTCCACAGGCTGTGCATTGAGTTGTCCGGATCGCACACCGACATCGCGCCAAAGGTATCGCCATGATAACCATTGCGGAAGGTTAGAAAACGCTGGCGCGCTTCGCCTTTGGCCTGCCAGTACTGCAACGCCATTTTCATCGCCACTTCTACCGCTACGGAGCCGGAGTCCGCGAGAAAAACGCACTCCAGCGGTTGCGGCGTCATTGCCACCAATTTGCGGCACAGCTCAATGGCGGGCGCATGGGTGATACCGCCAAACATCACATGCGACATAGCATCAATTTGCGACTTCATCGCCGCATTAAGCTGCGGGTGATTGTAACCGTGGATCGCCGCCCACCAGGACGACATACCGTCAACCAGGCGTCTGCCGTCAGACAAAATTAGCTCGCAACCTTCGGCGCTTGCCACCGGATAAACCGGCAGCGGGGAGGTCATGGATGTGTATGGGTGCCAGATATGGCGTTGGTCAAAGGTAAGATCGTCCGTTGTCATAATCGACTTGTAAACCAAATTGAAAAGATTTAGGTTTACGAGTCTACACCGAATTAACAACAAAAAACACGTTTTGGAGAAGCCCCATGGCTCACCGCCCACGCTGGACATTGTCGCAAGTCACAGAATTATTTGAAAAACCGTTGCTGGATCTGCTGTTTGAAGCGCAGCAGGTGCATCGTCAGCATTTCGATCCTCGTCAGGTGCAGGTCAGCACTTTGCTGTCGATTAAGACCGGAGCTTGTCCGGAAGATTGCAAATATTGCCCGCAAAGCTCGCGCTACAAAACCGGGCTGGAAGCCGAGCGGTTGATGGAAGTTGAACAGGTGCTGGAGTCGGCGCGCAAAGCGAAAGCGGCGGGATCGACGCGTTTCTGTATGGGCGCGGCGTGGAAGAATCCCCACGAACGCGATATGCCGTACCTGGAACAAATGGTGCAGGGGGTAAAAGCGATGGGTCTGGAGGCGTGTATGACGCTGGGCACGTTGAGTGAATCTCAAGCGCAGCGCCTGGCGAATGCCGGGCTGGATTACTATAACCACAACCTCGACACCTCGCCGGAGTTTTACGGCAATATCATCACCACCCGCACCTATCAGGAACGTCTTGATACGCTGGAAAAAGTGCGAGAAGCTGGGATTAAAGTCTGTTCAGGTGGCATTGTGGGCTTAGGCGAAACGGTGAAAGATCGCGCCGGATTATTGCTGCAACTGGCAAACTTGCCGACGCCGCCGGAAAGCGTGCCAATCAACATGCTGGTGAAGGTGAAAGGCACGCCGCTGGCGGATAACGACGATGTCGATGCCTTTGATTTTATCCGTACCATTGCCGTAGCGCGGATCATGATGCCGACCTCTTACGTACGCCTTTCTGCCGGACGCGAGCAGATGAACGAACAGACTCAGGCGATGTGCTTTATGGCTGGCGCAAACTCGATTTTCTACGGTTGCAAACTGCTGACTACGCCGAATCCGGAAGAAGATAAAGACCTGCAACTGTTCCGCAAACTGGGGCTAAATCCGCAGCAAACTGCCGTGCTGGCGGGCGATAACGAACAACAGCAGCGTCTGGAGCAGGCGCTGATGACCCCGGACACTGACGAATATTACAACGCGGCAGCACTATGATCTGGCAGGAGAAAATCGACGCGGCGCTTGATGCGCGGCGTGTTGCTGATGCCTTGCGTCGCCGTTATCCGGTGGCACAAGGAGCCGGACGCTGGCTGGTGGCAGATGATTGCCAGTATCTGAACTTTTCCAGTAACGATTATTTAGGTTTAAGCCATCATCCGCAAATTATCCGCGCCTGGCAGCAGGGCGCGGATCAATTTGGTGTCGGTAGCGGCGGTTCCGGTCACGTCAGCGGTTATAGCGTGGCGCACCAGGTGCTGGAAGAAGAACTGGCCGAATGGCTGGGCTATTCGCGGGCGCTGCTGTTTATTTCTGGTTTTGCCGCTAATCAGGCTGTCATTGCCGCGATGATGGCGAAAGAGGACCGTATTGTTGCCGATCGGCTTAGCCATGCCTCATTGCTGGAGGCTGCAAGTTTAAGCCCGTCGCCGCTTCGCCGTTTTGCTCATAACGATGTCACTCATCTGGCGCGACTGCTTGCTTCCCCCTGTCCGGGGCAGCAACTGGTAGTGACAGAAGGTGTGTTCAGCATGGACGGCGATAGTGCGCCACTGGAGGAAATCCAGCAGGTAACGCAACAGCACGATGGCTGGTTGATGGTCGATGACGCCCACGGCACGGGCGTTATCGGGGAGCAGGGGCGTGGCAGCTGCTGGCTGCAAAAGGTAAAACCAGAATTGCTGGTGGTGACGTTTGGCAAAGGATTTGGCGTCAGCGGGGCAGCGGTGCTTTGCTCCAATACGGTGGCGGATTATCTGCTGCAATTCGCTCGCCATCTTATCTACAGCACCAGTATGCCGCCCGCTCAGGCGCAGGCATTACGTGCGTCGCTGGCGGTCATTCGCAGTGATGAGGGGGATGCACGGCGCGAAAAACTGGCGGCACTCATTACTCGTTTTCGTGCCGGAGTGCAGGATTTGCCGTTTACGCTTGCTGGCTCATGCAGCGCCATCCAGCCATTGATCGTCGGTGATAACAGCCGTGCGTTACAACTGGCAGAAAAACTGCGCCAGCAAGGCTGCTGGGTCACGGCGATTCGCCCGCCAACCGTACCCGCTGGTACTGCGCGACTGCGCTTAACGCTAACCGCAGCGCATGAAATGCAGGATATCGACCGTCTGCTGGAGGTGCTGCATGGCAACGGTTAATAAACAAGCCATTGCTGCGGCATTTGGACGGGCAGCCGCACACTATGAGCAACATGCCGATCTACAGCGCCAGAGTGCTGACGCCTTACTGGCAATGCTCCCACAGCGTAAATACACCCACGTACTGGATGCGGGTTGTGGACCAGGCTGGATGAGCCGCCGCTGGCGAGAGCGTCACGCGCAGGTGACTGCGTTAGATCTCTCGCCGCCAATGCTTGTTCAGGCACGCCAGAAGGATGCCGCAGACCATTATCTGGCGGGAGATATCGAATCCCTGCCGTTAGCGACTGCGACGTTCGATCTTGCATGGAGCAATCTCGCGGTGCAGTGGTGCGGTAATTTATCCATGGCACTCCGCGAGCTGTATCGGGTGGTGCGCCCCGGAGGCGTGGTCGCGTTTACCACGCTGGTGCAGGGATCGTTACCCGAACTGCATCAGGCGTGGCAGGCGGTGGACGAGCGCCCGCATGCTAATCGCTTTTTACCGCCAGATAAAATCGAACAGTCGCTAAACGCCGTGCATTATCAACATTATATTCAGCCCATCACGCTGTGGTTTGATGATGCGCTCAGTGCCATGCGTTCGCTGAAAGGCATCGGTGCCACGCATCTTCATGAAGGGCGCGACCCGCGAATATTAACGCGTTCGCAGTTGCAGCGATTGCAACTGGCCTGGCCGCAACAACAGGGGCGATATCCTCTGACGTATCATCTTTTTTTGGGAGTGATTGCTCGTGAGTAAATGTTATTTTGTCACCGGAACGGATAACGAAGTGGGGAAAA